>Ga0209700_102817_pt1 | contig 34625 bp, 19 predicted proteins | sample SiratroredBW_FD_187528 | JGI IMG/M metagenome (GOLD analysis project Ga0209700, IMG submission 187528) | Root nodule microbial communities of legume samples collected from California, USA - Siratro red BW (SPAdes) (version 2) | ecosystem: Host-associated > Plants > Roots > Nodule | place: USA...
GACGCCTACCGCGACAAGTGGTACTCCCTCGGCCGGACCAACCTCAAAGCCACCCACTGGCAAGAGGTCGCCGACGCCGTCACCGCCCAGTGCCCCAACGCCTCCCCCACTGCCAAAACCGCCGTCCAGTGCCGCCACAAAATGGAAAAACTCCGCAAACGATACCGCACCGAAATCCAACGCCTCCGCTCCCTCCCCCTCCCTCGCCTCATCAACAACTCCACCACCGCCTCACCCTCCTCCTGGGTCCACTTCAAATCCATGGACTCCATGGAAAAAGGCCCCAACAAACCCCACGCCGACACCACCACCGCCACCACCAACGCCAACACCCCCACCAACAACCTCAATTTCCCCGACGACGACAACGACGACGACGATCTCTACGAGGAATTCAAGAACGCCCCCGGATCCAACACGCGCAGCCTCAACAAACTCTACAAGAACGGTTTCGGATCCGCTTCCGCCTCCGGCTTCCGGATCCGGATCCCGGCCGGGGTGCCCAACCACACCCCTTCGAAATTCTTCAACGCTCCTCCCCCCGGCATGGTGCCCCGAAACGGCGCGAAGAGGGAGCGTGATGGCGACGCGGTGGCTGAGATGGTGGGCGCGATCAAGGTGTTGCGCGACGGGTTCGTGAGGATGGAGCAGATGAAGATGGAGATGGCGAGGGAGATTGAGAGCATGCGGATGGAGATGGAGATGAAGCGCACGGAGATGATCCTGGACTCTCAGCAGAGGATCGTGGAGGCTTTCGCCAGGGCCGTTTCGCAAAAGAGGAGCAAGGGCAAGTCCACGCCTTCTCCCTCGTCCCAACCCTGATTACCAGTATTGGGTGCTTTATGCCTCTAAGGTGTTTGATTAATCGTAATTAGTATGTTCTGTTTCTCTTTTTAGGGTTAGGGTTCATATTGCTATACTCTTCTGCTGCAACTTTTGCTCATGTTTCCGATCTGTTCATTCATGTTCAATACTCTAGGCTCCCTCAATGTGCTTTAAGCCTTTCATCGCCTTAATTGTAACTCTGTCTCATTACAAATTTCCTCCTTTTACTTTTCTTTCGTTACCCTCTAACTTTCTACTTTTTGATTATCCTGGTTACATGCTTAATCTCCTCTAATCTCATGTTTTATTTCATAAATGAAGGTTTTTATGTTATGTATATAACATTATCTAGTTGAATAACATTTTTCTACTTAGAAGACCAAAACCACTGCCATGTCTAAAGCTAAAGTTGCACATAGACTCCAAAAATGCAATTCAGGTTGGAGTAAATTATGTGATTGCCTTGCTTTTAAAGCAATTTGTTCAACTCGAGACAAAAAATGAAAGGATTTAGCAGATGATTTCTTTGCTAAAAGTTACTGTTTAGTTGGAGAAAACAATTTGAAGCATTTGAAACGAGTTAAGATAGAGATTGAACTGAAAACACATGAATCACTTCTCATTTTTTTCATGTGTCTTGATTAGATGAGATTAGTTTGGTGGACAAAAAAGATAAACATATTATAAATTTTAAGCATAACTTTGAAACACATAAATTTATTTACACACGTTATCTTTTCTTTAACCCAAGTAAATTATATGCATTTGGAAAGAATTATTTTAATAATACCATCAAAGTAGTATTGTTAGTGTAACATGTTAAGAGAAAAGGTACTATATAGTGCAACAAGTTGCATGTTCAGATGAACATCTTGTCAGCCAAAAGAGTATCAAATTGTAATTTCTTAAACAACTCTTTTCTTCATAGTTGAAAGTCATGGTTAAAGAGTAGTTGAGAAAATCAGAAGTGACGAAAAATAATTGTCTCTAACTCAGAGCATAAGATAAAGAAGATAGCAGAGTTTGTAAAGGAGTAGATATGGATAAAATACTAGTATCAGTCTTTAGTTAATTTTATAGTCATTTTTTACAGTTTTTACTTGAAATATTTTTTTAACCATCAAATGATCATCTTTTGGGAACATCTTTTTAACTATCAAACTAGTCTCCTCTTCCACTTGTGAAAATTTGGAAGTTCTGTTCACAGATGTCTTCTTTTTTCTTTTTAAATGTGGTTATCTCTATGTTTGAAAAAATTGTTCAATTTCATCTTTTCATTTTCAATATTCTTCTTTCATCTAATTTTACTAATGTTGGCAGTGTTTTAGGAAAAAACATCAACTGAAAATTTCTTTTAGAAAATAGATAACCAAATTAAATATTTAAGAAGTAAAGATCAAAGAAACTAAATTGAATGGTAGAAATAAGAAGGGAAACCAAAGAAACATTTTAACCCTTTAACAAGCATCAAGTATATTTTCCAATAGATTGTTGCCACATCATCAATAAATAATAACTTTAATCAAAACCTAAAATAAAATCTTAAACTAATTATGTTATGGAGATAGAAATCAATTCAACAATTAAATTATTTATAAAGAATGGTGAATACAAATGTTTTATTATCATATTATTTAACTTGTATTTTGATATAATATTACAATAAAAAATTATATTTGACAACTTTTGTGAAAAGTAAACACCTATTTAACAACTGTTTTAGCAATAATTAATTTATATATATATCGGATAAGATCAAATGCAAAGTTCAACAGTTTATAGATTATCATTACAAGTTATAAGATAATTATTGAGAACTACAGTCTGTAAGAGTTGTTATGTCTCAAAAATCTCGACTAATCACAGCGACAAGTGTATGATAACTACTGACAATTGCAGTATGTAAGAGTCGTTATGTCTCAGAAACCTCGACCAATCACAGCGATAAGTGTCTGCAAAGGTTGCTCTGCCTAAAATCTTGACCAATCGATGGTGTGTTTGCAGTCAGCAAGGGTCGTCATGTCTTAGAAACCTCGACCAATCACAACAATGACGTGTCTGTAAAGGTTGCTTCTGTAAAGGTTGCTCTGTTTAGAACCTTAACCAATCATAACAATGACGTGTCTGCAAAGGCTACTCTGCTCAGTACCTCGACCAATCACAATGCTGCCGTATCTACAGACTGCTACATTCGAAAATCTCGATCAATCAAAATGTTGACGTACGATTTTGACTTTTATAAATACTTATTTGAAAATCTCGACCAATCATAGTGCTGAAGTACGATTTTGATTTTTATAAATACTTACCATGTGTAGATCCAGAAAGTTATGTGATTAAAATTCTAACTTTACTATTCCGATGGATCCAGAAAGATAAGTAATTAAGATTCTAACTTTACTATTACGATATCTAAATTTTGACATCGGAACGCCTTAAGGGATCCGAATACCGTTCATGTAAGAGTGGATCCAGAAAGATAAGTAATTAAGATTCTAACTTTACTATTACGATATCTAAATTTTGACATCGGAATGCCTTGAAGGATCCGAATACCGTTCATGTAAGATTGAGGAAACTCTGGATACTCTTGCAAGAATATATATATATATATATTAATATTTAAGATATAAAAAGTTCTCAAATGATTGTTTTATTATTAATAAAGTGTGAAGATAAATATTACATTTCAAAAAAAAAACATAAAAAGAATTTAATTAGCAGAACTTTGAGAGAGATAAAAATATTAGGAAAGAAGGAACTCTTGTTATAATTTGAATGTTCTTTTTCGTATGGATGTAGCAACTTTTCGGCAACAATACCTAGTCAAATCCAGAAATCTTACATGGTATTCAGGGCCAAAATCAAGAGGGTAATTAAATCGTGACTCGGGTAAAAAGATGTTGCCTCTTGTCCTGATTTCTCCCTCTCTCTCTCTGTATTGTTGTAAATTACTACAGAATTTAGGTAAGAAAAGTGTAAAAAAAAAATATAATTGTTTCAGTATGTATAATGTATGATTATCATTGATCATCCTTTCATTAGTGGAGACCTTATACTGATCACTAAACTATAAAACTAAAATAAATGAGAGACAGTTTTTATATTACAAATTGATATTCTAGAGTTTGATGAGATAGAATTATGTTTGAATCTAAAATTTTAAGATGGTCATGTCCTGATTATTGATGAGTCTTTTCATTTGAGTATCTGGAATCAACCAGTGAGGGTTAAAATAAAGTAATTAAGTGTAACTGTTATTGACTCCTGCTTGTGACATTAATGTTAGTGTTCTATTGCTTTTATCATCCTTATGTCCTTCTGACATTCTGCAAAGCTATTATGCAGAGAGCTAATATTACAAACTGATACTCTGTCCTACAAGGGCAGGTTAATTATCATTGATAAAGTAATATTGGAGGTCAAAGTTCCACCTAAAATATGTATTTGTTTTAGAGATAATGTTAAAGAAAAATATTACCGGAATCCATTCAGAAAGTGAAATATTCTTCAAACTAGTTCAGAACATTTCTTTTTGGTTCTAACTAGGTTGCATTTTGGTATTGTTGTTAAGAGTACGAAAGAACAAAGGAATATAATCTATATGTTTTTTTTTCATCATATTTGTCTAATTCTGTACATAAATTACAAAAATAGATAAATTTTTTAAAAAATTATTTATATGGATAAGTTCTCAAATAACTTTAATTACACCTAATTCCATTTTTGTATTTTTTTTTTATTTCAAATGAGATATGTAGGTTTGCACGATTTCAGAGTACTGTGATATAAACTCAAGTTATGCAAAAATCTCACGATTTCGAAGAATACAAACAACCTTTTTGTGTTTTTATGAACAATTGCTTCTCTTTTATGTATGTTTTTCTTGTTGATGTTAAGGATAATAATTAAAGAACTAGTATATTAGAAAATACAAGCTTATTATTGAATTGAACACCCATATACACAAGCAAATACTTGCAATTGGCATGGATTATTCCCAATTCAATTTTTGTCCTTTCATTAAAAAATGAAAAAAAAAGTCATTGTTTTAAGTAAGGAACTCTTATATAAATTTAACGTGCTTACAGCCTGAAATTAACAACAATTAATTGTAATTATCACTATTATTATCATGCGATCATCACTTATAGCCATTAACACCACACTAATAACATTTTTAAATTGCAATTAATAGCTATTTTTAACTATTATATTATAAGCTTGTTTGGTTTAGCACATGATTTGAGAAGACGGATGCTTTAAAAAAAATGAAATCAAAATTCGTAATTCAATGAATTAAAAGATGATAAAAATAAAAAAAATCATGACAAAATTTGGCTGTTTCCTTTCTTCGCATTACCATGAAGATTTGCAACTAAAGAATTTTTTAATAATAAAAATAATAAAATTAAAAATTATAATAAAAATAAAAATAATTTATATAATAATAATAATAATAATACTTGATTTTATTTTTAAAATAATTTATAATCTATTCTATCAATAAAAAAATAATAGTTATTCATACCAAAAAAATTAATATTTTATTTTCAATTATTTTTAATCTTATAATTTTATAATTAAAAAAATTCAAATATCTATTATTTCTATCACAATACTCACAAATTTTCTACTCAAATCTTATATTCTTTCTTTTAATTTAAACAAGTTAATTTTCGACATACTTTATCTTCAAATTCACTTAAATAGTCCAATAATTAATTTAACCCAATAATCAAATTTGGTAATTAAAGTTACTTCCCATTGGAGCGTAATGTTTGTTGATCAAGGTCATCAGCAGTGTTGAATAGTTCCAGGTCTGGTGTTCTTTTGTGAGGAGAATTTTAAGGATGTTAACTAATCGTTTATAATATAGAATCATAGATGATGAATTATCCATCATCTTTGCAATCTTCTTCGCTTGATCTTGATCGCAAAAGTTCTTCTAGCATTGTTTCGACTTTGCTTTTAGCATTCTTGCTGATCATTCTTCTGACTTTCTATACTGCAGGATTGTCCTCCTAACGCAGTCATTCTACATGACAAGCCCACTGGTTGTAATGAAAATAAGCACAGGGAAGTGGGCAATCTCTTCAGTACAGACAAGGTAAGTTGGTAAAATTATTGTGATGAATAGTAACATATTTTGTTAAAGAACCCTTAGCACAGCATACCAAATTCACAAGGATTAGGTTTTCTGACAAGTCTTGTAATAATAGGTATACTTCCCATTAATATCAAGTACTATTTGGGATCATAAGAAGACAATGTTTTATCCACTTAATGTAGCGTTGGACTGGGATGGGAAAACGGCTTCACAACTGCAAGACATGTCCAATGATTGTAACCTAAACAATTATGAGAGAGTAGAGGAATCTTTGGTTCAAGACAAAGCATGCAAGCAAACCATGCAGCGTGTTTCATCTTTTATGATAGCGTCCACTGTGTTTCTTTGGATTATCATGGACATATGCAGCAAGTTATCAATTGTCCAACCAAAACATGGCACCCTTTTGTTTTGGTCCTCTTTGGTTGAGCCCTTCGGTTTTATGGTGTTTGTTTGGGCTATAGCTGCAACCATTGTAGCTGGTGCACAATTCTCTCACATGCAGAGTGCTATGCTTATGTTTTGGGCCATTTTGATGGTTGTGAAGTCTTCTAAATCAACCACTGAAGTGTGCCTTCCTATATTCGGAATCCTTGTGACGGGATTGTATGTGCTAGTGAAAAATCAGCCACCACTTGAAGGTTGATGAAATGAACAAAGGAAGCTATAATGCCATAATAAACTGCTATATAAGTTTTGTTTTCAACATTAATACAAATAAATCTCGCTTCTGTGTACTATTGTTTACTGGTTGCTGTTGAGGGTGCACTTAGAATCTGTAGTGTTTTCTGTTGTAGTTTGTGATGGTACTTCGTCCTCTACAATGCTATATAAATGTTTTCATTGTTTTCGCTTGTTCATAAAATACATGCGGACTAATGAAACTCATGAGCTGGGCCTTAAGAGGCCCAATGCTAAAAGCTTAATACTCTCAATCCGGAAGATATATATTCATCATCTCAAGCCTAGAAATGTGCATGATAAAAGCTCCATGATCAAAAGCTTTGGTAAAAAATATTTCCATATTCATCAAGAAAATATCTATGACTGTATATGGATGGAACATCAAAAGTACCCATATGTTAATACGTATATGGAATATTATACATACAGTATTAGTGTGATCACAAATTCTTTTATCATCACGTGAGTTTTTACATGTATGTCTAAGAACCTTAATTATTTGAGGGATTTCTAATTCTACATTACTAAAAGTTCATGTTTTATTTGAGAGATAAAACATCCAAAAATGATCATCCTTGAGAAATCTTTCATTAAATTTTCACATAATTCTTGTACATTGTTAATTTAGATGGGTTTTTTTTTTTTTTTTCCAATTTACACTATCAAAGTTCGTTAATTATGCATGAGATAAGCATCATATTGAATCGTTCCTAAGCATCAAACATATATATGACAGTTTCGTGCTAGTTCTGCAATGTTGCCGTTGATAAACTTGACTTTGTTCTTGAATAGAAAAACAAGTTTATTCCTCTACTCCAATAATGATAATCATGCCATTTAGATGAGTAGTAACAAGAATAACGTCGATGTTCTTACGTGCATGTAAGTAGGACTTGAAGAGTTCTGTGAAAGATCTACGTTGCTATTGGCCATAGAAGAAAGCAAGGTACAACACAGCACAAAGATAGAGCAAGAAGACAATCCAAGAAAGAAGAAAAAAGGAGGCATAACGGAAAAAGAGTAGAATCAACTTGCCGTGATATGATATTAAGAATCCATATCTTCGTGGAAATGAAAGAAATAAGATAAACACAAAGGGAAGAAGATAAAAAAGCTAACAGACACAAAACAAACTATCAAGTGCAAGTTCTATCAGACAACAAACTATCACAGCCGCAAAAGCAAAAGCTCACTATATATTGTTCACAAAATAACATGCAAGGTAAGATATAAATACAAGCGGAGTAATAACGAAACTCACGAGCCGTCCAATAATAAAAAATCAAAACCACAGTTTTCAACATTATGCAAACAAAACAAAGCGAAACGCATGCTGCAATAAGTTTTTGAATTTATGTCAACTCAATAGTTGGGATGTTGAGAGCTTAATCAGCTATGACATAAAGCTATTTTATATGATTCACCTTCACCACATGTCCCCCTCAACAATTACCGAAAAATCTTCCAGAGTAAAATCAGGTTCTCTCACTCTTGATCTCCCTGCACCTACATACCTCTGGATAAGGTAAATCATGAACAACATCATAAAACAAACAATGAGAGAAAGAGCAAAAGCCGCTGAAGTAGTAAACCAGACGAGAGGAAGCTTGAAAATGCCACAAGTCACACCAACCCCTGACAACTTGCCCAACAATTTTAGGATATAGTGAAGTGATTCTGAAATCAATATTAGCATGATAGAAATCTGATACACGGGTTGCAGTGGCCAAATCAGCAACAAAAGTAGAAGATAACCCACCATTATTGTCATTTTATCTGTGATCTCTGGATTAAACTCACCAAATGCTTCCCCAAAGCTCAGCAATACTAGTGCTGTGTCAGATAAGTTTCCCAATTTGAAATCAAATTGAGCTATCAACTTTTCTGCTTTGAATTTTAGAAAAGCACCACCCGACACTAGCAACATGTAATGAAAATTAATAGGAATATTCTCTATACTCAGTATTATAGACATTATACAACCCGCAAAGCTGATTCTTGGTGGAGGAGGGTTTAATATAATCTTTTTCCGATCAAAAAAAGAAGGAGGAGGGTTTATTGAGGGTGTTTTAGGAGAAGGGTTTATTGCTGTTTCAGTAGAAAGCGTGGAGCAGGGGCTGAAATCTTCTGTGTTTACCTGACAAAAGCAAGAAATCCAAACAATATATTAAGTGTTTTTTTATAAGAGACAATTTAATTTTCTGCGCAACATTTATATATAAAATTTCAAACTAGAGAAAATGGTAATGATTATAATTAATTTTTCTATTTAAAAATCTAATAAGCAATTATTAGTGAATATTGGGCAAATTATCTATATACAAAATAAGAACTTAGAGAACTGCAATCAAGTAATAAGTTGGATTTCTCTCTTAGAATCCTTCTAACAAAGTTGTATTAATGTTTGGATTGATCTATAAAAAGTTGAGAGAAGCATATGTGACAAAAAAATTGTGTGGAAAGATGTCAGGGAATGGATATATAGCGTTCCAATTTTCTCATCTCACAAGAGATAATTATGAAAATTGTGTCTTCGAAAGCATTGCTAGGGTTTCACTTATAAGAGGTTTTAGTGAAGCTACAAAAATGAAGAAATGGTGCCTCGAAAAGATCAACGGACACCTTTTAAAGACAAGAAAGAATGATTAAATTGCTCTTGCATATCAATGTTCGGAAGATTAAGAAAGTTGTTACGCTATTTCAAAGGAAGCTCGGAAGATTTTGGAAGTCAAGACACTACTTTAATCACTAAAGGGTGACTTTGAAGCTTTGAACGAAAGAATCCGAATTAATTTTCAATTCTTGTTCAAGAGTTTAAAGACGATTGTTAAACAATCAAAAGAGATATAGATAAATAAATAGAAGATGTTCATGCGATAGAAAAGATTCTATTCCCTGGCTTCTATAAGTTGAAGAATTGAAAGGTTCTCATGCCCATGAAGAATGAATAAAAAGAGGGTAACAAGAGCCATTGAAACGAGCTCTCAAGATCAAAGCTTCTTTGAAGAACGATGTATAATTAAAAGAAGTACACGAATAAGGAAAATGGCATGGTCATGTCCAAAGAGAAAGTGGAAATTGTGTGAAGAGGTATGATCTTAATCATATATGATAGAATATAAAGAATATTTTAGTTATTAAAAACATAAATTAAAATCTATAAAAAATATGAAAAAAAAATATTATATATTCTTTTTCTTATTGTAAAAATTAGTTTTTTTTTATCTAAACAAAATAACTAACTGAAAAATCATTTTTCAAAAACTTAACATTGGTAAAATACTTACAAGAAAAAAGATGGATAAATTAGTAAAATGGCCATAACTCAGTAATAAATGAACAATTAACCTTAATAATAATAAACTATTCATATAATTAATTATTAAAATAATTTAATTTTCACAGTTAAACCATATATACTTTCATTTCTTATTCAACTATAGTACTTTTCTAGATTCATAACGATAGACAGTAAGATGTTAAAAAACAACAACGATGGCAATTAAAACATTAAAGAACAATGATATGGTGATGAAGAATGCTCATATCTTGTCCAAGATCACGAGACAGATTTGGTTTCAGTAATTACCAGATCGAGTTCCTCGTCCTGCAGTATCTACAATCATCATCAAATATATTAGCCATGAATTGCAGAGTATGATAATCAAAGAAAGCACACTAAATAAACAAGAAAATTAGATTTGCTACTGTTTATTACGTTTGGGTTGTGTTCTTCAGACACAGTCTCCATCTCAATCTCCATATGCAAATTTACACAAGGTAGTGCCGTTAATCAGAGCACAATAAGTTTTTCAAAATACAATTATAATAATAATATTTAACCCTAAAGAACAACTGCAACATGAGGATGTTGATGCAACGAGTGAAATGCACATATGTCATATTCATGATCACAGAATAAATTCAGTAGGAAGTTTTTTACTACTTACCTGATTGAGTGCCTTATTGGACAGTATCTGCAAGAGTTAACAAATATATATAGTATGTGTAAGGTATCGAACATAACATCAACAAAGAAAACACAGACAATTAACCAACGGGATAAAAGGTTGTCACACATTAGTGTTATGTTTTTCAGGAACGGTCTTCGTCTCCACCTTCGCGTTAGAGACAAACTCCTTCAAAAAGCAAACTGCAGAAAGCTTCGCAGCATGACTAAACACAAGCTGCAGATTTGAAAGAGAGCACACTTTGAAGTCAAATCAAAGCAAATAACAAACGCGTTTGCGTGTGGTATCAAGTGACTAAGGAAGCTTTAGATTCTATTCACTCAAAGCATGTACCTTCGTCACCTTTAGGCAAATTCCTACCCAAAACAAAAGACAATGAAATAAAAACAGGAAGTTTGATTAGATTACTCGTTATATTATTCTGGGCAGGTAGAGTTTCATTTTCAAACCCAGGGATTTAAGGGTCTCTTTTCCTTTTTTATTCAGAGTCTCCATCAACAAAGACTATGGCAATAAATTAACTATTTTTCAGCCTCCCTTGAAGTTTCCCTGGATGCAGATTAACGCGTTTTCTTAGTTTGAATTCATTGTTCTTGATCATTTTCGGAGGCCACAACGAGGTACTCTCATTTTTTTCTGCAATATTGGTTTCACACTGTGGGGAAAGACTGGAACTAAACTAACTGCTTGTGTTTTGTGGATCTAGCTCAACATATCACCTGCCTGAAATCACCTCTTCCTTTTCTTCTTGCCCTATGATGGATTGTCAATTGGAGAAGAGTGGATATCTGACAGAATATCCCTTTGAAGAAATAGTATGTGTTACTTTATTTACATCCATTCCAGCTGTTACTATTTTTTTCTGTTTTCTTCGTACTGATTACTACTTGTTCATCTGTAGTTCACTTTTTGTTCCCAATTTCTTAAGTCTTGTTTCTTTAAAAAACACCTATAATTTGTAATAATGGAACAATGTTGTTTAAGTATTCAATTGAAAGTATATGTGTATTACCACTTCTTCTTCTTGTGCCTCAGCTGAATTTGACTACAACACTGATGTTAGAGCTCCGTGAGTCTACTTATGAACATCTAAAGGAAGCAGTGCATTGGCTTGATGAGTCAACAAAACTGATTTTAGAGCTCCGTGCGTCTACTAATAAACATCAGAAGGAAGCAGTGCATTTGCTTGATGAGTCTACAAAACTGATTTTAGAGCTCGGTGAGTCTATTAAAAACGAGGCCGAGGAAACCCTTTGCTTTGAGGATCTTAAAGCGGAAAATCCATACTTAATCATGGGAAACAGATTCGATGCTCCGCTCTGCACACATACTGGTGGATATCATAGCACGAGACAGTGCCTCAAGGTAAGTTGGTAAGGTTATTGCTTTCTGAATGATTATTCTATATCATGTTCTTTTGCTTTCTGATTTATGTTATCATGTAAGAAGATGTATAATTCTTTGCTTTTGACATCTTTGTTCGACCACTAAAAGAAATTACTGAATCTTGGCATGTAAATTTTTTCAAGTGAATTCTTAAGAAATTCTCTACAGCAATTCTTAGTTTTTAAAACCGATATATATTATTATTTTCCGACGATTTTAAGATCACAAAAAATATCCTAGAAACCTGCATTTTAGTGTAGGACCCAATTATATAAAAGTTTGTGTTTTATGAGATTATAATGTTTGTGACAAGTTTCTATGTAAAACACGTTTAGGAGAGAAAAAATACTTCTTATAAATTGAAGTTATATAATTTTTTTATTCATATTTCTAACATACATATCAGTTAACTTGAACAAAATTTATTTTATTATTTTCTACTATTCTTTTTTATTTCTATTAATGATTAGGAACAGAAAATATCTAAATAATTAACCAGCCTGCTATAACTACGAGAGATTTCTGTTGCATTTCTGATCCTTCTTGGGACTTTCTACATTCTGCAGAAATGTAATACAATTTCTGTGCATAGTAATATGAGAGATTTCTGTAACTCCAAGGGGAAAATTCAAAAGGTGAATCAAAGAAACTCCACAGGAAACGAGTTCTTGCATGGTCTCAATGAACCATACCCTGCAGTAATGTTAAAGACTTCCCAACTGCAAGAAGTGTTAAACAATAATAGCGAATTCTTGGGTCCTGAAAAACGCAAGAAAACCGTACATCGTGTTTCATCTTTTGTGATAGCGGCCACCGTGTATCTTTGGATTTTCATGGACATATGCAGCCACTTACCATTTATCCAGCTTCAGCCAAAGTCTCGCCCCATTTTCTTTTGGTCCACTTTTCTCAAGCTGTTCGGTTTCATGGCGTATGTTTCAGCCACTGCAGCGATGATTGTTGTTCGTGCACCATTCTCTGGCATGCAGAGTTTTATGCTTATGTTTTGGGCCATTTTGATGTTTGTCAGTTCCGCTAAATCACTCACAGAAGTGTACCTTCTATCATTGGGAATCATTCTCACAGGTTGTTATGTGCTCGTGCCAAAGAAGCCACCACACTCACACAAAGGTCAAAAAAGTTAAGAAGCTGAGCTTCTGTAACTTAAACCAATTTATGTTACCTAATATATATAAATTTATCTTCTGTGTGTTAGTCTTTATGGTTGCTATCTAATATGCACCTTGAAGTTCAGGGTGCATCCATGCTGCAACAGCTTATAGCCATAGATTTTGCTTAAAATAATTATGAACTTTAAATAAAAATAAATCTATGGCTGTAAAGGTTGGTGCTTCCATTCCCCAAACTCATGGTGCATTTAGAGCCTCGTCTGTTTCTTGTTCTTGTTTGCGTCAATAATTCACAGGTGAAACACCGTACTTTTGGTGCAGTGCTGTACTGTTTGCTGTTGGATTTTACTTCCTTGTGGTCACCATTACGTTGAAATTTTATATTCCAATGGTTTAATATGTGCAAATACCATTTACTAATTGTATTAGGCAGTCATCGCAAAGGTAAATTCATATTAAGTAAGTTCATTAGACTCTTGATTTGATTGATATTAAGTAAGCTCGTTATGCTGTTCTTGATATACGAATGCATGCTTAATTGTATGGTTTAGCTTCAGCATAAAGATTTCTGATATTTAAGATTAAAACATGCATGTCATCAGTGGAGTCTCCATGTTTATATCCTTTTCCATATTACCCAATACTTTATATAAATTTTCAAGTTTTTAGTCTTAACTGATAAGAGAGTGTTCAAATTCTTTTATAATAACCGAGAGAGATAATTTTGTCTTTTTCTCTCATTGCTGTAGCGCATGAAGTAATTGATGGGGTACATGAAGCAACTAACTCAATTATAACACTAATAATTAACTAAGGTCCAGGTGCAACATTGGTGATTAATAAGCTATGTTCCAGTAAAGTAATTGCAATATTAATGATTGACCAAGATCCAAACGGAAATGTTGAAATAATAATTTTGAAATATAAATAAAATTAACTAATTTTTACACTAATTATTTTCTAATCACATTTAAAATAAATAAACATTTTTTTGTGAAAATATGACATCAAAAATAAAAATTTATATGACTAATATTGGTGCGACAAATAATGAAAATTTTCTGCACATGTTTTCCAATGCACAAACAACACCATTTCTTATAACAACCAATGTTGTAAAAAACACAATAGCAAATATGTAAATTAAGAAAATATTTTCTACACCATGTGCTTAAGAAACCAATAGAAAAGTTATGTATTTATCCAACATAGTATATAGACTGCTTAAATCATCGATGTAGTATGTGTAATTTTTTATAGACATGTTTTCCTTACACATCTTATTCCATACAATCTCAACTAATATATCCTTTGTTGTCTCGATATAGTGTTCACAAATCTCACCTGCTCATTCTTGTAGTGATTGTTAAACAAGTCTTGCCTTTTCAACTTAGCTAAGCATTTTTTCGTTTACATGACATAAACCTTTTATGTATATATCAGTTTAGGATAATACAATTTGTTTAACAGTAGATGTTGAGTCTGACATTACAATACCTTCTAAGTCATTCATACCATTTATAACAATCATGAATCCCTAAGCACTTTCAACACTCCCCTCTCACCTTTAAATACATTTCTTCCTTCTCATGTTCACAAGGGATATTAGATTGTTCTTCAACCTAGCTACAAACCTAACTTTCTCAAACGTTCTCTCAATTCTATCATATAGACGAAACTTGGTGGTTCCAATTATAATTATCTTACAAGATTTACTGTCACCAAGGAGAGATGAACCTCCTTCAATTTTTGTAAACTCTTGAAAACACAAAGAGTTAGATGTCATATGGAATGAACATCTAGAATTCATTATCCACTCACAATCATCAATATTGCTTGACACCATAAGGACATCTGATTATTCATTACCATCTTTAACCAGAATTGCTTAACCAAATGCAAGTGAATCAAATTGTTTGCTCTACCAAGGTTGGTAGCTTTCTTCTTCCTCTCCAGACAAATCCTTTTGGTGTATTCTTTCTTCTTGTAATGGTAACATCTTATGGATGATACATTTCCACCATTCTTTATCCTCGACTTGGACCTCCTTCTACCTCTTTTGTTATCATTAATAGACGGTCTACCCATTACTACAAGGTCATCTTCAACCCTAGACGACTTAACTTCAAACTTTCCATCCAACTCCTTAAAGCCCAAAGTAGTCTAAACTTATTTATGAGAGAGAATCTCTCTATCAAAAAGCAAGGTTTCCCTAAAATGATAATGTATATTAGGCAATGAACACAACAATAACAATACTTGATCCTCATCATCAATTTGCACATCAATGTTTTGCAAATCAATGATCAACTTGTTAAATTTATCCAGTTGTTCACTAAATTCCTTTTCACTACTCATCTTATATGAGTACAACACGTACTTTAAATACAGACAATCACAAGGGCTTACAGGCTCTCAAGCTTCGTCCATAGTCCTGTTGTGATTTGCTCCTTCGAGACTTGCCTTGACACCTTATCACTGCAAGTCTAAGAATAGTAACATTATGAGCCTTCTCTGACAACATTCTTCTATCATTTTCCACCATGGTCATATCAAACATGAATTCACCTTTCAAGGCTTCACAGAGACCTTATTGAACCAGAAGAGCACGCATCTTCAATTGTCACAATTCGAAATTGTTCAAAGCAATGAATTTTTCAACCTCATACTTTGTAGAAGTCATATTGATTGAATTTTATGCTCACCACACTAGTTTATTAGGAAATTAGCTCAACAAATTCACTATAAAGTGCCTAACATATGACTCAATCGTTCTACTTAAAGTTATCCTGAAATACAAGGTCCAAGGTCCTATTTATAAAACAAATATTATTATAACTAAAAACATGAAATTCATCTAAGACTAACGAGGAATACAAATGAATAGTATTTCTCGTTTTAGAACAAAACATTTACTAAATAGTTTCATCAAACAATTCAAGTCTCAGTAGACATTATAAGACTAGATGATCTACTAAAACACTCCAAGAACCTTAAAGACAAGATTTTATTAAATCATTTTTTACAATTCACTCATTATTTTCAAGGGTTTACCAATATCTTAACAATTTGACCCTTTTCTAGGCATTATGGTCTCGTCTTTATTGTATTTGTTCAAATGTTTTATTGATACTCAAATTAAGTTTTCTTATCATCAATCTACCTGCTTCATCTTTTATACTTAGATGGCCAATCAAATGCCACATTGCAAGCTTGAAAATGACGAGAAGCTTGTGTAAACTAGAGTCATTTAGAACATTGGTTACCATGAAAGAATAAAGTTTCTTCATAAATTATTGTTCATTTGTAAATGTAATATCATAACTTTTTTATTTATTTTGTATAGAAGAAGTTTGTTCCACTTGATCCAATTATAAAGTTACAGTTTCTATTATTTCAAAAATAATTTGCAATCATTTTAATTCACAAAATATACTATAAGAAAAAAGTTATTTAGAGACCAATTTTTAGCTACTAAATGAAATGGTTGCTAATTGTGACCAAAATAGTCACCAAATTAAATTTTGGTTGTTAAATAACTATAAAACAGAAGTAATGATTGAATTTAGTGATCAATTAAGTCTAGATAATTGGTATCTAATATTAGCTACAAAAGTTTTAGTAACCTGTATAACTAGATTCTAAATTATTATCTAATTAAGTTATAGACTAATTTAAAATCTAATGGTATAGGTCACTAAAACCTTGGTAATTAATGTTAGATATCAATTATCTTGACTTAATTGATCACTAAATTCAATCATTGCTTCTATTTTGTAGTTATTTAACAACCAAAATCTAATTTGGTGACTATTTTAATCATAATTAGCAATGATTTTATTTGGTAGCTAAAAATTTATCTCTTGATATTTTTTTTCTTATAATGATAATATAGTACGTATTACGAGAAGGATTCACACTTCATAAAAGGAGCTTTACCTTTGACATACATCAATACAATTTCTTGTGTCTTTGCCACTCTTTCTGATTCTTGCTCTATAAGCTACAAACTACACTGTTGCATAGTCTGTTTATAGATGTTCATGCAAATCAGCACAACCATATGAAAATGTCACATATCCTGTAATTGCATCCCTTGTGTCTCTAGATTATATTCACATTATTAGATTTAATTAATATTTTTATTATAATTAATTTTTAATTTATATATTATTGTGTAGTCATTACTTATTCTGTTTCTTTCATGTGAATTAATAGGTTCTTTTATCATCTTAATGAAATGATATTTGCCTTTTTAATATTCATTTTAAATTTTAAATATTTAAGTTATTTCAATACAAAAAAAAATAGTTGGTACATTAAAAAAATTAAATATATATTTACAATATTAACTTAAGTCATTAATTAATATTATACCTTAAATTTTTAATTATTATTGTCAACTATTACTTATTCAAAATATTACTTATTTTCAGTAAAAAAAATATAAAAATTAAAATTTTTCAAAAATATTATACTTAAAAAATAAATAATTATAACATGCCTCTTATTAGCAACCACATCACAACACAATTTAACATATTATTCCATATAATATTACATAATTAACTCAACATATTTTTAAAATTATTACAATATTTAATAAAATTGTAAAATTTTAATAAATTTAATAAATTTATTTTTTATTTTACAATTTTTTTATTTCTTTTTCTCTTCTTTTAACATACTCCTTTATTTTTTTTAAATCAATGAAATAAATTTACAAATGTCACTAGATCAACATTAAGTCTATTTATTCAATTTTAAAATATTTATTACACTTAACAAAAATATATATTATACATCAATTATTTATTCAAACTAGATATTACAATAAATCTGATTTCTTAAATAAGTATATATCATATATTTTATGTAATTAAGTTAATAAAGATTTTTAATTATAAATGCACCCAAAACATTACTTTGAATCTATATTCAAAATTTATAATTTTATTACCTTGATATTTTTAATCAAAATTTTCATATGAACATGTTTCATCTGTTGTAATTGGAACTTTTGTGTGCCTTTGGATTATCTTCAACATTGGCATCTAGTTTCAGCCACTGCATGAACAACTTGGCCGTGTCCCCTTGTTCAGGTTGTTCAGTTTTATGGTTTTTTGTTTGGACAGTTGCTGCGCAGTTCAATCCTTTGCAGAGTGTCTTGCTTGTTTTTTGGGACCATTTTTATGTTTTTCAAATCTTTTCATATTGTGAATTTGATTATGTAAACAATTACATTAGTTGTTTATACCTTTTAATAACAAGATTAAACAAATTGTTTTCTTATTTATATAACATTAAACTCGTGATTTTGTTAGCTAAATCAATCTAATATAGTATGAACTTGATTTGGTTTAAAAGAAAAAATAATTGGAAACTTTTAGCAAATAAAGAATGACTTGTTTGTATTTTGTTTTTCTAAGATATACTTGTAAATTCTATAAATATTGGATATATAATTAAAGAAACAAGCGTACATTTGTGCTGATCACCAATACTTTTTTATTTTTTAAAATATAAAATTATAACACAAATATTCTTCTTCAAATTCGATAATCACTTATATATAATGATTTACTTTAATAATATAATCTAAACAAAATATAAGGTGGGAAAAAAATTAAAATTATAATAAGAATTTTAAAATTATAAGATTCTAAAAAGAATTTTAAATAACTAAATCCTAGAATTTTAATTTCTAACTGAAAATAATAATTTTGGAAATTCTCCCATCCCGTTTATACTTTTAAATTATATTTTTAATAAATACTTTTTAAATGATAATTTCTTAATAAATTTCAATTTCATAAAAAATCATATTTAAAAAATCTTATATTTGAAAAATTAATTTATTATGCTGTATTAATTAATGCAATATTTAAGAATGTAATTATTATGAAAATTCTTATTTAATACATGAATATTATAGATATAAATTTCATAAATGTAATATTTAATAATATTATTGAGAAAATTTCATAAAACAATAAAAATAAGAAAATACTCCAATTTACACTACAATATTTATTTTTAATTACATTGCTTATTTTAAAGTTACTGAAATTAAAGTTAGAACCAAATATGGTAGATTTAAATATATAAAAGGTTAAAAAAAATTATAAAAGCCTTATCTCTGAAAAGAAACAACTAAAACACTCTTATTCAAGAATGACAACTTAAAGCACTTTCATTGGATATTCTTTCATAAATATAACATTGTTTAAAACAATAAAAGTGTGATATATATATATATATATATATATATATATATATATATATATATATATATATATATGAGAAAGCGAGATTTTTTTAATGATCACAATTTGTTTAATAGTACTTTATTAATAAATATACATTTATAGGAAAAGGAATATATTGAATTAATTTTTTTTATTTTTAGTTTTAAATTAAATAAATATATTAAAATTAATAAATGTAATATTTAACCAAATTATTAAGAAAAACTTTAGGAAAAGTGAATATTTTAGTATATACAAGTGTAATGTTAAATATAATAAATATTTTAGTGAATGAACATATAATATTGAATAATATTATTATTTAATTATATGATGTACCATATAAAAAACTAATTAATAAATGCAAGGAAAAACCTTTTTTATATTTATATAAAAGGCTACACTAATATCTTAAACATTACATTTATTCTATTAATGTAATGTGTATGTATATAATATATTGATAGGAAAATCATTAATTGAATAGACAAATATAATAATTAGTGTATTAAGTATTACATTAATTATTTAGTTTGAGTGTGTTTTACTTATATCTAGCTGTTCAGATTAGTTCATGCAACTTAAGTATCACTGACTTAAAGATATATGATCAGTGGAAGATCTACCAATAATTGTATTTAATGGATTTAATCTAGAAAAGATTAGATATGGTAGCTGTTACACAAAGCAAGCATTTGTCAGTTCTTGGATTATTTGATTTGTTTTATAGAAAATGTCTGAAACAGTGGTTTCTGAGTAGTGCTGAGTTAGACATAGTTGTAAGGAACGGGACAAGAAGCATAAGGAGATAGATCGAAAAATATTATACTATCTCTCTGTTTTCTAGTTCCATAGATGCCCATAAAGGTCTAACAAAAAAGTTAATGTCACCATTTTCTATTTGCAGTTAAAGCCAATTATTCCAGCGTGGTTATCTAATTTGTAGCCTAAATCCACCTAATTCTAGCTGTAATTTTAAGGTACCCTTGTTGCTATGTAGTTCCCACAAGGAATGTTCATTAACTCAACAATAAGTTTAAGGAATGTAATTTTAAGATACCCAATTGTTCCTGTGTAATTATTCATTTCTTAATGTATTCAAAATAATAGTTTGCATTTGAATATTAGGTGAAAATTTTAATTTTAATATAATGTTAACATATATATCCTTACGCCTGAATTACATAGTATGAACTGATATTAATAATCTAATATTTATAATTTATAACTAAGACATTTAATTCCATTAATGTCAGTTACATAATGATATTCATAGATTGTAATTAGTACTCATATAATATATAATCTCATTATTACTAATAGCAAACTAAATTACAAATATCATTACTGTTTATATTATTCATAGTTTAGCATTCATAATTTAGAACTATCACTAATGGGATATTCAATGTCAATTAACTATAGAATAAATGAAGGCTTGGACATGAGCCAAACATTCACCAACGCATTTCAAAAATGAAAGGACCCTTTAAGATGCCAAGCATCTAAATCTATATCTTGAATCCAAGCACCACCTTTCTCTGCTTTAGATTTATAGGGTATGAGCAGAGAAGAAGGAACAAAAGCAGCATATACTAATGCCATGGACCAACACAGCAAATCCATGTTATGTCACCCCACTTGGTCAGAATCAAAACACATGCAAAGGTCGCCTAAAACGTGGGACCCCTAGAATACCATAGCAAATTTCTCACATGTTGTCACATGATGGGTATGGAATGCCCAAACCCTTGTCACAAATAAATCACCACACCAAAAACACACCACACTTCCTTTGCAGCAAAGAGACACCACCAATCCCCAATAAACACCACCCTCTTTCCCTCTTTTGCAAGTCAAGTTTTGAAACAAAGAAGAACAAAAACTAAAATCATTACCCAACTCAAACCCCAATAACTTTTTAAGCTGAAAAGGACACAGCCACCACAAATGCCAACTTACACAGATAATTTAAATTACAAAGGGGCATTTTAGCCAAGAAAAGTCCCTACCTTTAACAACAAACCTCTCTCACTGGTTCATTATAAACCTTCTGCTATATATACCCTCTCTCTCTTACATCAATTCCAAGCACTTTACTTCCTACAATTGATTCCATGGCAGAGCTTGAGAGTCCTGCTGTTATGCCTAAGCTGATATCTTTTCTCTCTTCTCTGCTCAAAAGGGTTGCTGAATCTAATGATCTCAACAAGCAACAACTCCACCAAAAGATCTCAGTTTTCCATGGCTTGACTCGCCCCACCATCACAATTCAAAGCTATCTTGAGAGAATTTTCAAGTATGCCAACTGCAGTCCATCATGCTTCATTGTTGCATATGTCTATCTCGATCGCTTCACTCAGAGGCAACCCTCCTTGCCTATCAACTCCTTCAATGTGCATCGGTTACTCATCACCAGCGTTATGGTGGCTGCAAAATTCATGGATGACTTGTGAGTATCTCAGCATAATAAAAACTTAATTTTCTTTTCTTTTCTAAATCTAACACCCTTGAAGTGTATATAATCAATGATGAATTGTAAAGTTTAGTCCACTCTGAAATTTCTGAGATATTCTTTTCATGAGGTCAAGCTAATTGACATGGAAATTCTGGGGGGTGCTTGAATTTCCTGGTAACAAATTGTTGGTGGGGTATGATTAACAGTTGATCATGTAATTTAAGTAAATAGTGGTAATTTGTGAATGAAATGAGTTAAATTTGTTGGAAGAGGTCAGATCCTTTCAACAAATCAGAGAAAAGACAATAGAATTGCTCTGCCATTCCTGTATTTGGAGATTTACGTTTCTCCGTGTTGATTCTGAAATACTTCATTTCTAGGAGAAAACCAAAATAAGATCTCTGATAAACCCAGATCTTGCATGTTAGTTTTTTTCCCTGTGAAATTTCTGGTTTTCATTTTCTACCATAATAATTCTCTGCTACATAGTTTTAAATTGAAAACGACCGTGTTTCTTAAAAGAATATAGTCTTGCTTGTGAATACTACTATGTCCAGGCTGGCTTTACCTTGGGAAAAGACAACCCACCCATGTGACCCCACCACTTTATTGCATGTATGCAGCAGCTAACTTTTAAAGACAATCATGAACTTCCTGAAAAACAATGTCTCTACACAAATCTATGGTCGAATTTAGCACAAGACATAAAAGGAAATGCCAAACGATTAATGATTATTGACTTGCTTGTTTCATATTAAAAAATTTACATGCTATTCAGCAAATTCCTCACTGTTTCACTTTCTGTCCATCTTGAAATCCCAGGTACTACAACAATGCTTACTATGCAAAAGTTGGAGGAATCACTACAATAGAGATGAATTTTCTTGAGGTGGACTTCTTATTTGGTTTGGGTTTCCATTTAAATGTAACCCCTGGCACCTTCCAAGCTTACTGTGCACATCTCCAAAGAAAAATGTTGCTGATGCAACCACTGACCTTAGCAGATTCTTCCCTAAGTTTAGGAAAATCACTAAAGGCACATTTATGCTTCAACGAGGATGAATCATCTTCCCATCAAAAGCAACAACAATTAGCTGTTTGATTTTCTTGCATTTTCTCAATGCATGTAATCAGTACTCTAGCTGTAGATGTAGTGAACCTATTATAGATTTGCAAATTAAATCATTTTGCTCCAGCACTCTTCTTACTTCTTTGTGTCTCTAATTACTTTTTCTTTGTTCTATTTCTGAATTCTGGTTGATTAAATTATTTGGTATTGTACAGAGTTACAGATAATTGTCTCTTCTTTACAGTCTGGCTAGATAAGTCTCGTATTTTAGTTCTACTAATATAATAATCTATGGTTTTTGTATGGTTGAGACGGATTCTTGTCCACCTTTGGATTCCATAAGCGATTTGTTTTGCATTGTCACTTAAACAAAGAGAAAGCTTTTAACAACATTTTGGACAAAAATGTGTGGTGACTGAGGAGTGCATGGCCATTTTGGCCATAAGAAGACAAAAGAATGATGTGCACAGTTCAATAGATAGACACTATTTTAATGTAACTCTGTGCTAGTCTACACGGAATAGGGTCCAGAGATCAATTAGAGATTCAACATGTTACTTCAATGGAAAAAGACTGGTGAAACCTTAATTCCAATTGACACGAAAAAAACAATGTACCTATAATACAATATGAAAAACACTATATACATGTTTGTATATTTTTGCTTTTCTAGCTCAAGTGGGAATATGAATTACTAGGATTTTTTTAGACTATTCAAGATTAACTTGGGATTATACTTAACTTGGGATTATACTTGATATGATCGTGACTTATCTCAAAAGTGTCTTTTACTTTGTATCTGCACAAATTGTATCAATTGTTAATCTACTGATATATATATACATGCTCACTTGGGGTGTTAGAAAGTTTTTCACACTATGGTAGCTATACATTATAAACATAATCACCGACATTCCACTCAACATCAAACAGATAGTGCATGCTAATTGACAGTTGGGCTAATTCTTCGGAAGTGAAGAAACATGTGCAATAAAGGTCAACCAGAATTAGTTGGCTGCATGTATATAGAATGAGACAGAGAAAGATAATGGTGCTAGTACCAAGTGAAAAATTGACTGCTTGGTAAGCGGTTTTTCAATATATATATGGTAATTATAACATCAACAAATCAAGACATATTTTTCTCTGTAATGATGTGACCATATATTTGGAAAAGAAATAGAAAGAACAAACTTCTTTTACCCTTGACAAGGATTTGTAGATAAAGTTTACTGTTTCAGAAATAATAAAAATGTGTAGTAAATACTATAAGAGAGAAGTGTTAAAACACATTATATGTGTTAGGGGGCTTTTGGTTCATCTGAGGTGGTGAGCTATTCTGGCAATGAGGCCTAAAAGCATATCTAAGTGTGAAATGTCTTAAGTGATTTTGGTGCATCACTTGATACTGACATGACAGTCTGAATCATCAGAACAATTTCAAATATCAAATGCATTTAGAAGATAATAAAGTTACTGTTTAGTTTAGAATCCATTAGAAATAAGTTTTGTATATTGAATAGCCTGTTTGGTCTTATGTTTAAAACATGGTTTTTCATGTTTATTGAGAAGTTTAAAATCATAACTTCTGTAGTATTTTCTTTATGTAAATTGATGTAGTTTTTCACTTTTGCAGTGAGTGTCCAAACAAGTAAGAATGTGTTCCATTTTATATTCAAACATGTTTTCTTTTGAAGTATCAAAAAGTAGTTTAAAATTTAAGAATGTGTTCCATTTTATATTCAAACATGTTTTCTTTTGAAGTATCAAAAATTAGTTTAAAATTTTGAAGGGTGGAAATGTTATCCAAATTGTTACTCTAAAAGAATCTTACAACTAATACTTCACTACACAATGAACTAAAACTAGTTGGTAAAACAATTTTTATAATCTTTGCTTTTCTGTTCAACTAGTATTTTATTTGAGTTAATAACATAAATTATGGATAGAAGTCACATGTTCTATCCTCTTCTAATATATTCCTATAATGTATGTGTTATGCCTACCACTCCCTTCCAAAATAAAGTGCACCTTATCAGTCTCTGACCTCCTTCCAGAATAGTTGGTACTTGCTGGATCTGCAAGTCATATTTTGAAGAACATAATCATTTGAGTAATTATTACATTGACCAGGTTAGAAAATTCAGTAGAAAAATAAGTTCAACCAATTAATAAATTAAGGGGTTAAAATGTATAATTAATTATTAATGTTATATCTGTCATATTTCACAAGAAGAAATTGGTATAGTTGCAAAGGATGATTAATAAAGTGATTTTACAAATATGAGGAGTTATAGTCCTTAATATTCTAATAACAGAGAAAGACCCTTGAAAATAAACTTGATACTAAACTATTTTATCTAAACTGAGAAAAAGGAACCGAGACGCCTTAACAGATGAATGGTGTGGAAAGTGACTTCTGTTTTGTAATGGTGAGTCAATTTTGATTCTTTTATTTCTTTATCAAAAGGATCAAATTATATTTTCACGAGTTATACTATCTTTTATTACTAATAACTTTTTATTATATGCCTTTATTTCAAAATATATAGTTAAAATGAAACTTCTTGTCATATAGACTATATTGATAAGAACTGAAAAGCATGTTTAATACGACAACGTAGTTGTTATTTTCAACTCTAAAAGGTCATACTTAACATAAAATATGCACAACATTTATCAAGTTTTGCATATATGCACAAAATTAGCAATAAATGACTTATGTATTGTTACAGAAATAAACAATTGTTATATAATATTATTTGAAGGATTCATTTTAATTAATGTAGTATAGAAAAAGAAAAAAAATGACTTCTTATACACAACTCTTTCTAGAATATAACACTGTGGATGTTCTTGTATCTATATAAAATTATTTAATACTCTATTAATACATATTAATCAAGTGTGACATGATTAACAAATAATTTATCTCTTGATTAATACAATGTACCACCCAAAGTGACTCTTAAAGCTTAAAAGGTAAAGGAAATTTGTGGGATTGCATTGTAGACAATGAAAATTTTTTATAAGGGTCTTTTTGTTAGGAGAAAAAACATGGGCCTTATACTTTTTCTTCTTTTTCTTTCTTCTTGTACCTCCATACTTTCTTCATGCAATTCATAAGTAAAGTATAAAGTAGCATTTTATCTTCTTATTTTCTTATTTTTGTACATATCTCTTTTTACTCTTTTTATTTTAGATTGTATAATTCAAAAATTAAAAAAAACATATTTTAAATTATATAATTTAAAATATATATATATATATATATATATATATATATATATATATATATATATATATTGTATAATTCGAAATTAAAAAATGATATTTGTATTCAAAAATTATACAATTTTGGATATAAATTTCATAAGAACATTCTAGTAATTTTATGCAAGTGGAGGAAGAAATGTATGGAGGGGCAAGTAGTCGTCCTTCTCTCTATTCTTTCGTAGCCCAATATGCTAAACCAACACAAAGAAACAAAGTTCAAGCACACAAGAAATAAAGAAAAGGATAAATAATAGGCCACAAAAAATTTTTAAAAAATAACAAAAGGCAATCCAAATTCATAAATAAATATGGAATTCTTGTAGCACATAACTATAGATTTTTTGGTTTATAGCAGACCTAGTTTTGTAGAATAAACAATTTATACTGATATACAACACTGCTGTGAATGTTAACAGCAGTTACTGATACGGAAAGAAGAGAACAAGTTTTGGAGTGTTTTATCCAAAATCCATTCCAAACTACATTGCAAAAGGTCAAGAATGATTGGAGTTTGGTGGGTCCTTCACAAAATGTTTTCTTAAGAACAAGTTGTACATAACAACCAAAAATCTCACAACAACGGGCCCCCGCAGCAGCAATAACCACATAGCGTAAATGAATGAATAGGGTCCTCTGGAGTGACTGCAAAAATGGCTGATCCATAACTCACAGACATGGAAACAGTGGCTGCCCATATCTCCAATTGGAAGGGAAACTTGTGTGTGAGTGAGAGAATGATGAAGATGGAGTTAGCAAAAGCCAAAGTGTTGAAGATGAGGAAAACATAGTAAGCTTTTGTATCTAAAGCATATATTGATTTTCCTGCAATCTTATAATGATGATGATCATGATCATGATCATCCTTCTTAGGATCATCTTGCCAAACTCCACCGGGAGGATTTTGTGCAGCCTGAAAGGTCACTGCAGCAACCAAAGTGAAGATGATTAGAAGAATGTTTCTTGTGTCACTTGGTGTGTCCCTTCTTTCTTCATACTGAAAGTATCTTAGCCAATTCTTCCCTGTACCTGGAACCATTTTTTTGTTTTGTTAAAGGTTATTCAAGCTGCTTGGTGTTGAGTATGGTATTTATAGACTATATTTGAGGTTGGAAAATCACAGAGAAAAGTACAGGTGTTGATTATTTTGTCTTGCTAGAGATATTTTCTGAATTTTGCAGCAGACAAATATGAAAAAAGGTGAAACATATTGGAAGTTTGCAACAGATGAAGAGGAACCACAGAATAAGGATAGAGTTTAAGAAAAGTCTTACAGTAAGAACAATATGTATGTCACTATTGTTCAATAGTTGAAGAATGAGACACCAAGAATAATGCAACAACAGTTTCCTCTAGTAATGATATTTCTAAGGTTTAACAAAGACTGTATATGGTTTTTGAACATTCTGATGTTGTAATACAATCAAAAGAATTCATTTGGAGAACTTTAAGCAAACACATTATTTAACTGATATAATTAATGCAAAACTAATTGTACTAAAACAAACTAATACAAGATAACAATACAAATTGATATTACTGTTGAGAAAAATGACCTGCTCAAAGTGTCATCTTAGCTTGCAAAGTTATCAGTTCATCTTCTTCAAGAGTTGGCTTTTTGCAGCAACAGGACGAGTAGGTTGCTGCCTAGCTGGGAAATTGTTCTTCTAACTCAACACCTTCCAGTTCTTCAAGTTCTGATTCCAATTATCCTAAAAGGAAAAGAAATTCAGAATGATCCTCATACATAACACCACCACTGTGCTACAATTTTAAAGATATAAATATCTTGTTTACAACTAACATTAACACAAATAAAATTAACTGCTACATCAATGAAATAAACTACTTTGTACAGTACAACCTAAGAATAATTGAAGCATGCACTACTTCAGTTATTTTTATATTATGTACCAATTTATCATCCTAATTAAAGTTGTTTTTGGTAACAACAACTTTTCTACATGAAAATGTTTGAACCATGACAAACTTCTGCTCTTAACTTCAATTCTAACTAAAGTTGTCCTTAATATTGAAGACCTTTTCATCCATATTAATAAATATTTTTTATTTCTATCAATTCTAATAATTTCAAAAAAAAAATTATACAAAAATAGTTAAAAAATCACAACATATTATGTAAGAAATATGTTAAGAAAATAATTAAAATATTAAAAGTCCAAATATTACTTGAAAATGGTATATTGAATTGAATTAAAATAAAAAAGTAAGATAGCATATAATTTTTTTAAAACAATTGATTTTAAAAATTTAGATGAAAGATAATGACATAATCTCTGGTATATTTTATCATTATTATTATTAGATTTAATTAAATTTTAAACTCTCATAAACTTTACTATTTTTAATTGAGTTTTAATTTAATTTTTTTAATCTATTGAATAATAAAAATATTTATATTTTTCATATAAAATTATTTATACATTGAATAAAATTAAATGTTTTTATTTATTATTTTAACATACTTATGACTACAAATCTATATTTAATCTAATGTTTTAGTTTAATATTTTTAATATGGTATATTTCCTCTTTATAGTAAATAGTAATTAATTAATATTTAAGTTTTTTTTTTCATTGTTATACATATTGTCAAGAAAAAATCAAATAAAGTAATTCACTAAATAAAAAATTTGTGTCATTTATATAAAAGTCAAGGCTATATAATAGCAAATATAATAATAAATTTAATACAAATGAAAACAAAATAAATTATCATATAATATAATTATATTTGATTTTAATACCTAGAATAAAATTTTGTTTTTTTATTCAATTTTAGAATTTAAAAATTGTCGTTGATTTTTCTTTTCAAAATTTTCATAGATAAAGGTTGGCTAGACATATTATCCCCCAAGTGAGTGGACACCTGTTTTGACTAGTTAGATACGACCAGTTAAAATATGACTAGTCAACCAGTAAGGAAAAAATCCATTTTTTTATATTAGGAGAGACAAAGGTCTATAAGAATAATTTTTTAAAACCATTTTATTATTCTCTAACATCTCACACAATTTATATTTCCATTTCTATATAATTGTTCATATAATTATATAATTATAGACAAAGGTTTATAAGAATAATATTTTATAATTGTTCATTGGGTCAAATAACTTGATTATACAGTTCAATTCAAATAAAAGAAGATTGAGTTTTTTTTTATATAATTAAATCAAATTCAACCTAATCTAACTATTTTTTTTTTTTCAGATTGGGTGACAATTTGAAGTTTTTCTTCCTCCATCTTAATACTTTAATCTCCTTCTCTTATCATCATAATATAAAAAATAACTAATGTAGTCTCAGCATAATATATTCATAAATATATTATAATTTTTTTAATTTAGAATTGATGTTTGTATAATCTCAAACATAAACAATAATCTATTTATATTATAATTATTTTGAATATTATGAGGTGCTATAACATAAACACATTGATAATTCATTATACTAAATGATAAGAGAACAAATTATACAAGTGGAAGAGAAAAAAAAAATCTTAAAGTTTGTAAGGGGAACCAATCTCAATTCAATCCCTCAAATGTTATCAAATATCATTAATAACAATAATATAATAATTATTCATTTTATTATTTTGTTTTATTTATTAATCATATATTTTTAAATATTAAATTATTCAAATATTAAATAATATAGTTTATTCTTTAAGAAATATAACAAAAACCTTTTAACAAAAGAATTTTACAAAATTGTAATTTAATTTAAAGATGAGTTAGATTTAACTGAGTATAATAATAATAATAAAGTATAGATATTTGTTCAGTAATAGTTCAGCTTTGTACAAAGTGACCAATCCTCCTTGTTAAATAGTAATATTACATATATATTACATATTATATATATTAAAAAACAACTAGCATTCCTATCTTTTAAAAGAAAAAATAATATTCCAATATTTGTTCAATAAACGGTGTCGTATTATTGACGTCTTTAAGCCTTAGACTTTTAAAACCCTAAGCCACTCACCGACAGAGAAGCCGCGGCCTTCTCCACCGTCACCACTCCTATTCCTGCTAAAACCCGCCATTGGTCTCACTCTCACTCATTCTCTCTCCGTCTCAAACACACACACAAAATAAAACAGCACAGCACTAAACTTTAGTGGCATAACGTTGTAACAATTCAAAGAAATAAAACCATACAGAAAGAATGGCTGGTGGTCGATTCCGGGAGCTGATGAAGAAATACGGCAAAGTTGCCATCGGCGTTCACGTGAGCGTTTCCGCAGCTTCCATCACGGGTCTCTATGTCGCAATAAGAAACAACGTAGACGTCGAAGCCATCCTTGAGAAGTTCCACATGGGCGCCGTCTCCGATCAGCAAAACCCTAACCCGACCGACGAAGGTGTCTCACCGCCTCCTAAGAACAGGACGGCGCAGCTCGCCGCCTCCGCTGGCGGAGCCTTCACGCTTGCGATCCTCTGCAACAAGGCGCTGTTCCCTGTGCGTGTTCCCATCACCATCGCGCTCACTCCCCCAATCGCAAGGTTCCTGGCGCGGAGGAATATCGTCAAGAGCGGTTTGTGACCTGGATTCGGTGTTGTATTCTTGTTGCTTGTGACGAGGATAGTGAGATTATATTAAATTTGTATACCTTGTTGCATTGGTGGGTTTTTTGGAGACCTGAAAGTGGAATAACCAAAAGGGTTTTAATTTCTATGAACTAGTTTTTCTGCTTAATAAAGGTCCTGGTACATACTTAGTTTAATTTATTGGTTGGAGTATGGAGTGGACAAAACTTACCTGCAATTCTCTAGGTCATTTTGATTTTGTTCTATCATCAGAATTGGGGTTTTAGTAGGAAAGAACACAACTGATATAAGTGTGATGATTTTGAGAGATGGGTTTGTGTGTATCTCTCTTCAACTAACTTACCCTGTACTAGTGAGGATACACTCTCCTGATATAAAACTTTTTGTAGTGCAACTCTTATGGTGCAAATTGTCAAGTAAAGCTCCATTGATGTTAGAGGTTATTCCCAAGGCACCTACAAAATTTCATCTGTTTTATCCTTTCAAATTTTAATTGGTTGCAATTAAGTTTTTTATATTTTGCAACAATGTGAGGGATGAGACATGTAACTTGCTTGTGTCTTGTCCGTGTTCATGGTTTTAGATGTAAAATTGGAAGAATAAGGAAGAAAATTTTGAATTAATGAATTGCTTTTGTACTTACCAACCCTTGCGCATTGTTTCAGGTAAATAGAAAGGAAAGAAAAGACAAAAAAGTACATTGGATAGAAATACCAAATTAGTATATAGACTTAGGTTTATTTGTGATAAGAGTTGTATATATTTTGGACTGGCATATAGTGATTTTTTATCCCAAGATTGTGGATAGTTTAGTGGACATGATTATAAAGATTATTTGATAGCTATGGATATAAAGATGATTTGATGGCTACTTGGTTAACCCTGAAAGTAATATATTTTGAGTTTAATTGGTTGCATTTTATGTTCTGTTTTATTTTGGACTGAGATAGTCCAAATTCATCTATGGATGGTAGTGTCGAATTAGAAATGAGTAGTTCTTGCATTTGTATTGAAATTATGAAGTCTGAATGGTTGCTAATTATCTGTGCCGGACGGGAACTAGATTGGTCTGGTCGGATACTTCCTGATAGATATATCCAACCCTTGATTGAATTCAGGATCCAATCCTGGGATGAATGTGGATTTTATCAGTGTGAGCTTAGATTATTGAAATTGAATGATGAAGGTATACAGTAAGAATGTTCTTCTTGTCCTCAATCGAACAGTAATATCATATCATATGTTCACTTCACCTTAGCCAACAAAGAGTATATATTTCTTGAAACCTTGTCATGGTTTATTTGAAGGTCTATATATGGTGCAATTGTTCATTGTTCGGAAAACCTTATTTGATTTAACTACTCAGGAGTCGGGACCACCCTCAGTTAAAGCATTCAGGACCAGTTTGAATTGATTTTTTATTGTTCCATGAGTAACTTTATTTGATTGTGTTGTTCCTCCATGCTTTCAGGGGAAAAAGGACTTAGCTACTCCAATTCATTCTATAACTAAAACTGTGTATTCTCATCTTTGTGGGGTTTATCCCATGACTCATGGGATTTGAGATGGTTTGAAAGAAAATGTAGATTTAAAGTAACACTGAATATCTTTTTAGAAATTCTCACACTTCCCAAGTTGAAACAGGTCTGAGACTTCTGGATTTCTCTCTATCTCAAGTGAACTAATCTATGATTAATTGAATATTTTAATCGAAATTTCTACCATTTTTTTTTTTTTCATATATTTCTCCATCTATGGCTATTTATTTCTCTTCCCCCTATAGATGTTGAGAAAAAAATTTTTTTGAAAAAACTCAGGTCTAATACATAATAATTTGTATTCAAGGTCATTTAATCAGATACTTTTATAGGACTAAAATATCTTCATTATGATTTGATTGAAAAAGCTAAATGACTAAAATATCTTCATTATGATTTGATTGAAAAAGCTAAATTAAGATGACAAGTGTATTTTAGGACAATGAAATCATGATTTCATTGACAATAAGAAACTATGCATTCAATTTATTTAAATTTAAGGTTCTTTGAAAAAACTGAAGGTTCTTTGAAAAAACCGAAGGGACCCGAAGGCTGTTAGAAAGTCTTTAATATACTGGAATTTTCAAATTAAGATAAACTGTAATGTTTATACTCCTTCAGAGGTGTGTTTATAACCTATCTCATTTAAGTTAGCCCATGGCCTTTTGGCACTTTTGATAAGATCATGTTTAAGAAATGATGAGTAATGCAATTTTATGATAAGTTTAAATTATATTTCGAATTGTTTTAATCCAATTCAATGTATATTTTATAATTAAAAATATTTTTTAAACAATTATCCATTAATAACCCAACTTCTTCATGTAATGAATAAGTTTGGTCTACCACAATATTATATTTATATGGGCATCATTTATCTTAAATATATATTACGGCATACTTTTATTTTTGTTGTACATGTTTTAATTTTATAATTTAATTATATATTGAAACCAATATTATACAATAAGTAATATTATGTGCATGGATAATTATGTCTTTTGGTCTAATTAATAATTTTGAACAAGTTTTGAATAAATATGCTAAATATTCGGAAAGAGAGAGTTTATTATTTTTTATAACGATCCTAAAATTTTGTCTTTGGCAGACATTGTATATTGTTGAGTCCTAAATTCAATTAAACGATTGAAACTATTAAAATTTGAAGTGAACTCATACAAAACTAATCCCACAATCTATGGTATGGAAAAGAAAAAAACTATACAAGGTAAAAAAGTCATGTCCACACTAAGCGATACTAAATTTTGAAATTATTTTATATGTACCTTTTTCTTTACAATTTACTCTTACCCATACTATGATAATTTGTTTTTTTTTTCATAAAAAACTTCTATTTTTTTGGCAATTGTATTTTAAGTATGCATTATAATACGCTTTAATTTGTAATATTTTTTTTTACTTCGGAAAATAGTTGAAATTTAAAGAAGTTACTACTTAACAATATTTGAGAAAATTATTTAAATAATATTTGAAGAAATTTCTTAAAGAAATAAATACTGTTTTATCATAAATGATAGTTAAGCATACCATTAACAGGTATATTACTTAATAAAGCTTAGTAATTTAAAAGAATTAGACAATCTTTCAAAGATGGATCCATATATAAATTATGTATCTCTTTTGTATTCTTTTGCAAAAGAAATTATTTTGCAAAAGAAATTATTGTCTAAAATATATTTTAAAGTAAAAAAAATATCATAGGAACAAAAATTTTAGAAATTATAAATTGTTTTGCTTTGGTTTGGATTATAGTATTGGTTGGGTTGGATTATAGTATAAACAAAATTTAAACATAATGTGTAGTTTAATTCCACTGGACCCCTGCACACCAGAACACTACTTACAAGCCTTTTCCTTCAGTCCATTGATCGGGTGGGTGCGGGTGCAACGAAAACCGGCAGATTCTGATCGCCCATCGGCACACCGCCGGAGAACAACATGATCGTCTGCGTTGCCGTCGTCGGTCACCAGGTGAGTCTCCTTTACCTTTCCATACTCGATTTCAATGTCGCCGGACAAAATCCCCGTTTTCCGATCCCGATCTGAACTTAAACTCTTTTTTTCTGTGAAATCGTGCAGAACAATCCGCTATACATACAGAGTTTCACGGAAGCTGATGATGCTCTCAAGCTCCACCACATCGTCCATTGCTCGCTGGATGTGGTCGACGAGAGAGGTGCTTTTCGTTTACTGTGAACTGTGGATCCCTAGGTTTTTATTTGAGATTTCGTAAATTTTAATTTGTCTGCAGTGTTTTGTTTTTTTTTTTTTTTTTTTTTTTTTTTTTTTTTTTTTTTTTTTTTTTTTTTTTTTTTTTTTTTTTTTTTTTTTTTTT
>Ga0209700_102819_pt1 | contig 34597 bp, 14 predicted proteins | sample SiratroredBW_FD_187528 | JGI IMG/M metagenome (GOLD analysis project Ga0209700, IMG submission 187528) | Root nodule microbial communities of legume samples collected from California, USA - Siratro red BW (SPAdes) (version 2) | ecosystem: Host-associated > Plants > Roots > Nodule | place: USA...
TTTTTTTTTTTTTTTTTTTTTTCTCTCTTTTTTCCTAAATTTGTTGAGTTTGATTGGGACCATGCCATTCTATATTTGATTCAACTTAAACAAAGTACAAGCTTTCTTCATGTAAAAGAAAGTGGTAGTTTTTGTGCAATTAATTAGATTGAACAGTTCAACACTTACCACATCACCACGACATCATATCCTGCAAAAGCTATTGAAAGGGAAACATTTTTGGACCAAAAATCTTTACATGATCCATTAATTATAAATCATCATCTATATATTTTTAAGGATAACTTTTGTAAAATTCTATAGACTTGCTATATATGATGGTTTGCAGTTACCTTGAATGACAGTAAAATTATTTTATGCTCTCTCAAGTATATAGATTATTTTTTAAATACACGATATGGTGTTAAAGAAATATCACACAAATGTTCATTCAAATATTATTTTTAGCATGCTCCTTATATTAGATGTCTATTTTAATATTCTCAAAAAGATGTGTGTGACTAGGACAAGTGATACTTCTTTATATAACAGACATCTTTTTCATTAATCAGTGAGTTGTAAAGGTTAAGGATTCAAAAGAAAACCCTTCACATCATGAAGCAGATCTGAATTTGGTTTAACCAATTAAAACCTTAGTTGGTAGACATATTTTTTTTTTCCAATAACTAAGAATTAAAGGATGTTTTGGATTATATGCAGACTCTAAAAGCCCATCTTGATAACGGTAAGAAGCTTCCTTTCCCCGATGGAGTCCTTATCAATGGTCGTGGACCTAATGGAGTGTCTTTCAACGTTGAACAAGGTAAGCAAATAAACCCTTGATACTTGGAAAAAAAAAAAATCTAAGGATAATTACGATCCATTATAACATTTTTGTGTTTATGATGTCCACAACAGGAAAAACTTACAGGCTCAGAATATCAAATGTGGGTCTGCAACATTCCCTTAACTTCCGCATTCAGAACCACAAAATGAAGCTGGTGGAAGTGGAAGGAACACACACCGTACAAACCACGTACTCTTCTCTCGACGTTCACGTAGGACAATCTTATTCAGTGTTGGTAACTGCGGATCAACCCGCTCAGGACTATTACATTGTAGTTTCCACACGATTCTCCTCCAAGGTTCTCACCACCACTGGAGTTCTTCGCTATAGCAACTCCGCAGGCCCAGTATCAGGCCCACCCCCTGGTGGGCCCACAATCCAGATTGATTGGTCCTTGAATCAGGCCCGCTCAATCAGGTATTTTGTTTGAGAAACGTTTATTTGATACAAATTCATATAATATTTGAGTAGTGATAAGAATAACTTTGAAACATACTTAATGTTCAGGACTAACCTTACAGCAAGTGGACCAAGACCGAACCCGCAAGGATCGTACCATTACGGTCTGATAAACACGACCAAGACCATCGTACTAGCGAGTTCCGCTGGTCAAGTAAATGGGAAGCAAAGATACGCACTGAACAGCGTGTCTTATGTTGCCCCAGACACGCCTCTTAAGCTCGCGGATTACTTCAAAATCTCGGGTGTTTTCCGCGTGGGAAGCATATCTGACAGACCCACTGGTGGTGGCATCTACCTTGACACTTCCGTTTTACAAACTGACTACAGAACTTTTGTGGAGATCGTCTTCCAAAACAACGAGAACATCGTTCAAAGCTATCATCTCGATGGCTACTCTTTCTTTGTCGTTGGGTAAGCTCTTACCACAACTTTTCATATATACTCAAATTCAACCAAATAAGTAATTGTTGGTCTAAAATATGTAAAACTATTTATGTAGTATGGATGGGGGACAGTGGACTCCTGCTAGCAGGAACCAGTACAATCTCCACGATGCAGTTTCACGTTGCACCACCCAGGTGAGGATCAGCCATGTGTTGTTTTTTGTGGCCTAACAACGTTGTTGATGTGTTTTGCTTCTGACTATTGTTGTGGTTTAAATTAGAAGTAGAACTGAAGGAAACTTTGATTGTTGATTTTGTTCAGGTATATCCAATGTCATGGACTGCTATTTATGTTGCTCTTGACAATGTGGGAATGTGGAACTTGAGGTCTGAGTTTTGGGCACGACAATACCTCGGCCAACAGTTATATATGCGCGTTTATACAGCATCAACCTCAATCAGAGACGAGTTCCCTGTTCCAAAGAATGCTCTTCTTTGTGGCAGGGCAAGTGGGAGACACACGCGACCACTCTGAAGGGTCCACGCTAGTAGAACAAGCCTTCTAGCTTTAGAATCTGAAAATTAGTTATCTACTAATAATTTTATCGTTGAGTGTTTCGTTTATTTATGGTATGGTCCAGTGAGATGATGAATATGTATGATTTTACCCCTAAATGACCCCTTCTCGAGGTCATATTAATTCTTTTCCAGAGAGATAGAGAGAGAAATATGTTATATTTCCATTGGAATCTCTCCAATTTTACTTGTATTGTTGTTCTTTAAGGTGAATCTGATTGCCGAAACTCCGCGTTTCAACTTGGCTTAGCAGGTTCTACAATTCATTTCATTGTTGTGCCAGTGTAGATCCTTTTAATTTCAATTGCTACATGCATACACAACTTTAACATTCATTAACAAATTAAGATATTGGACCTGGTGTTGTCCAATCATTATGTAAACCATCTGCATTCTTAGCTCCATTCCAAGTTGATATCAAAATCTTGGGTGTGTTTGGATAAAGTACTTTTAAGATAAGATTAAGGAAAAATATAAAACTTAAAATTTAAAAAAGTATTTTCATTTAAATAAAGTATTTATAAAATTAAATGATTTAATAGAAATTGAATTATTTTATAAAAATAAAGTATGTAGAAATCTAAAAAATTGTTTGATATATACATTTTTTAGTTTAAATATGTTTTTTTTCCAATTATCAGATTTTATTTTTTTGTTTCTAATCTTATTTTATTTTTTTTTCTTTAATACAAAATGCATTACCTAAATCACTTGATAATTTACAAGAGATAACGATTTTTATTGAATTTATTTTTTTCACAGATATTTTTTTTTTTGTCATTAGTAGTTTTTTAATATATTTTTGGTACCAGAAAATCGTCTAAATCACTTTATTTTCTGTAGAGTAGACCACCGTCTAATTCGATGGCCTATCATCAAATATTGCATAAGTCACAATTCACACAAAGTGAAAATGGAGGAAACCAAATTATCTACTAACTCATTTGATCAATTAATTATTTTTAAAATTATTTTTATTTATAGTATTAATATACTGATAATACTATTATATTTGTTTATTGATTTCTTTTATTTTTCTTACACTACATTTCATGTCAAAAAGTCTTTTTCATTATTTAGTTCTTCTTCTCTTGCGTGTTATTATTCACCACTACCACTACACCTATCTACTCAACCATACCTTTAAACGTTACTTATAATAAGAACTTTGTCATTTGGGAAGATGACAGTTGTAACCACATCTCAATGTCTCAAACTGTTAACACTAAGGTAACCTTCGCTTCAATAGAATAGAAAAATTATTTCCCATCCTTAATGAATAATTTAATTAAATAAAATATGATTTCTTTTCTTAGAGAGCATAACCATCTCGCAATCATAGAAAAAATAATCAGCCAAAGTTTGTATCCAAATATTTATGATTTATGAAAAAAAACAAAAGCAAAAAAAATATTTATTTCTTAATGTTAAATTTTATATCCAAATTCGAACCATCACCTCAACGAACTTCACTTGACTTTTTATATCTAATTATGCGCAATACAAACATGTCATCGTACTATGTCCAAATACATTGTATCAACTAAGAATACCAATTTATTTATCTCTTACTTTTCTTCCATCGATGTTCTTGTGAAAAGAACTATTAGGTTGTTTTAGAGAAGCTTAATTTTGTGTCTCAACTGAGTCATTGAAGGCGAGATGGCGAGTGCATCACAGTTCGACCCAGCGCTTGCGATTTCTCACAAATTCCCTGACGTAATATTCCTATCCCTAATTTCTTTTAATTTACACCGAACTGAATTCTGAATTTCTGAATTTCTGAATTTCTGTTATCTCTGCAGACTGAATACTCTTATACCGAAAGGTGAGGCGTTTTGTAAGTCAATCTTTCGATAAAAATTGATATTCAAATGCGCATATTCTCGCAATTTAGTTTGACGTATAAGGAGAATGTGAGTGAACATGCTCTGATACGTGTTGAACAGGGATGCAGCACTTTATGCCTTAGGCGTAGGGGTGTGTTTATCAGATGCTGTTGACGCTGATGAGCTTAAATATGTTTACCATGAAAATGGTCAGGAGTTTATCAAGGTATAATTTGTTCTAAAAGTGTTATCAATGTTTAGTTTAATCTATTTTTTCCCCAATGATTGTGTTTTATTGACCACACATAGTGAGCTTGTGGGAGAAGAATTGAGTTTGTTTCTCGAATTATGCATCCTTAAGAAAGGTGGAGGGTTAGTTCTATGATTGGCTTAAGGATTAAAACTGATTGGAGTCTCAATGACAAGTTTAGTTGGAGGGTTTTGGATTAAAACTGTTTGGAGTCTCAATGACAAGAAAGGTGGAGGGTTAGTTGTTGACCTTAACTCTAGTAGTTCCTAAAATGGAGAAATAATGATGATTAACTTATTTCTTCACCATTCACATCTGCAAAAATATTACTAAGGATTCACTTTGGTGTTTACAAGAAGACAGTTGGAAGTTTATTAGGTAATTGTGATTTTTTTGGCGCTCTTGGTAAATGATCAATGTAACAATTTATTTTGACCCAGAGCAACACTCAGATCTTTAATTCATTTCTGTTTAGGCAGTCTCTGGTGAATTATAGTTGTAAAATACTTCCTATTTATGCGTCGTTTTCTGCTTTAATAGGTATTGCCTACGTTTGCCACTCTGCTTATAGGTAATTCCGAGGCGACTAGTTTTAATCTCCCTGGCTTGGAGTGAGTTCTGCTTACTACTTCCAATATGTCTATACTTGTACTTCATGTACTGTTCATTATGATTCCCTTAGCATTTATTGTATTGTTGAATGTATAGTTTCTTCAATTTTGGCCTCCATATTCTTTATGTTAATCTTCCTTGGTTCTCTCTTTTGATAATTAACAAAAAGTAAAACTTCTTGTATGCTAGATTTGATCCCCAGCTTCTGCTTCATGGACAACAATACATAGAATTGTACAAACCGTTTCCTTCCAGCTGTCATGTAAGGTTTTTTCACTAGAAATTGACATTTAGATTGAATGGTCCAACTTATGATAAATTGCCAATTTTAGCTCAATATACCAACATGTCAGATATTTGCTGGAAAATCAAACTAATGGTAGATGTGAATGAAGTTTTACTCGATCAATTATTAGAGCACAGAAAATTCTATCTTCAGAATTGAGGGACACTGAATTTCAAGCATCTGACAGTGACAGCATTTTTACCCATATTTGAAATTGCTATGTCAGCTTGGTGACGTTTGATTCCAATGTAACTTTCAGTAAGAAAAGTTATAGAAAAACACATTTACTTGAGAAGAATGGCCTTTTGATTTTGGTTTAAGTTTATTGGAGAAAAAAAAAAAAACATATGCGAGTGACAGTTGAAGCATTAGTTCTATATATATCTGATATCTAAGTTGTGTTGGATTAATTTTAACATGAACACCCCTCTAATTTATCCCTATCTCCCACAGGACCTCTAAAATTGCTATACTAAAAATATTTGTTTGTGATTTTCGTCAGCATGCTAGGGTTAACTTTCTATTCTTATGATTTTCTCCCTTATTCTTTGTGGATAGACTCATGATATATTATTCTTGTTACAGATACACAATAAAATCAGTCTTGCGGGATTACATGATAAAGGTTGAATATAAAGAACTGGTTATACCTGGTGATCAGTTGTGTGTGTGTGTGCCTTTATTCTGCACTTTTGCTTTCACATCCTTGGAAGATGTATATCTTTATGCACGTGTATTAATTTTTTTCCCCTTAAAGATTGGATGTCTTTAATTTCAGGTAAAGCAGCAATTTTGGAGATTGAAACAAAAAGCTATGAGAAAGATTCTGGTGATTTATTATGCATGAACAGGTAATCCTGAAAACATTCTTTATAATGCTTTGTTATCATCACACTCAACTATCTAGTTGCTTGCAGGACAACTGTCTTTCTACGTGGTGCTGGTGGCTTCTCAAAGTCATCTAAGCCATTTTCTTATGCAAACTACCCTTTGAATCAGACTTCAGCTGTGAAAATTCCTGAAAGTACACCATTTTCAGTGTTTGAGGATCGTACCAAACCATCTCAGGTATGTTATAACTATACAATATAGTTTGGAACAAATTGGATTTTTCATTAATCACCCTGCATCCCTTTTTTGGCCTTTCCATCATTTCCTTGTATGTGCTCTATTATTTTCTGTGACATATTTGGAAAGCAATTTAGGATATGTATCTGCAATTCTGAACCAGCTTACCCACATACAATAATCCCTTAAATACAAATTACATGACATGTTATCCCATCTATCTGAACATTGACGTTGATTCAGCCTATCAGCTTCTAGCCATGTGCCTTAGATATTTGATTGTTAACTGTCTTTGACGCCATCAGTCATTCGTATGCCTTGAACTGCAATGATTGCAGTAAAGCAATAGAGGGAACCAGTTAATTGAGCTTATGGAACAATGTGATATATATTTAAAAAGTCCAACTTATACCAAATGATTTTCAAATTTTGAATTTTGAAAAGGAATTCCTTAGTTCCCCGCATTTGTAATGTGTAAAAAAGGATTAATATTTCATGCAGTTTTGCATGTAAGATTCTATTTCCTTGGTTATGGTAGTTTTGCACACACTATTGAAACTGTCCGGCATCAATACATATTCCATAACCCGTATGCCTGTCAATGCAAATTAAGCAGACGAACTTACATCTAGTTCTATATGTTCTTGTTAATAAGTTATCCAAGCAATTAATAACTTGTGGATCTTTTTTTCTTCCAGAACGTAGACCCCGATTAAGAATATGTTGACTTAAATGAAGAAGTCTAAATGTCACTGCTTGATTGGACAGCTTAATGACAAGAATACGAGGAACTGGATCTAAATTTCCTTTTAAGATTTCCCCCCTCTGTTTTGCTCTTCAGGTTTTTGTAATTTTTTTTGTAGGTTTAAAAAGGCTACTCTGAAATGAATTCTTAATACCATACATAAATAGGAGCACCCTCTTCCTCAAAAGGGGATTCCATTTAATAAAGAATAAGGCTTGTGCATTGAATTGGAAGAGAGAAATAATGTCCCTCAGTCATTGATTTTCTGTTGTCAGGTTGTTTACGAGTGTGGTGACTGTCTGGGTATGGTGTGGTAGTGTACTGGAGGTTGGGGTAACTTGGGCAGAGAATTGGTCTATGCATTGTGGTGATGGATAGTATCAGTGATCTGGGGTTCTGTGGCTTACCGGTGTTAGGACACTGACATTAGAGGTGTCATATTTCATGATTTCATCAGAGAAGGACTAAAGAGAAAAAACTCCGTAGCTTTTCTGCAAGCTACTTTTTATTTTTATTCATTAAAAGCGAGCTTACATTTTAGAGCTTTTATTAAAAGAATGTTTGACCTAACTCCTTCAAGAAGAGAAACCCAAAAAAGTTTTGCTAAATACTATGTCAGAATAAGGACAGGTTATGGGAAGTGTATGTATGTGTTAGAAGGAATAAAAACAGTTAGGATGGTTAAGGAGGTTTGATGTTCAATCAATAATACAGTTTTAGTTTGTTGGGGGGTGGGGGTAAATAGGACTCATGTGTAAAGTTGGTGAAGGGGCCACCCTTGTGAGGCAGAGACAGAGTTCTCCCTGTTCACATGATTATCTAATAGCATAACTCATTTATCGTCCTATCTTCCATTCTTGTCTCTCTACCATCTACTCTTCACTATGCTAGCACTCTGTTAAGATTCTTGAATCTATGGAACCTGAACACATCTTCGAAAACTTTTGATATGACTCCTTAGAAATTCTACACAATTCTGAACTTTTTTCACTTTGGCAGGCATTGCTCTATAGGCTATCTGGTGACTATAATCCTCTGCATTCAGATCCCATCGTTGCAAAGGTTGCCGGGTTAGTACTCTATCCTGTATTCTGAATGCTGGCAGAGTGTTAAATACTTGAAATTTCGGAGTAGATTGCTTCCCTTTCGCCCTTTTCCCGGGTGTGTGCTTAGGTGAATGAGAATTTTCCTCCCTTGTCAGCCATGGAGCTTTTAGTTGACTGGTCATGAATTAAATGCATGGAGTTCTTGAAATAGTGGTTACATAGCATTTTAAGATATAATTCCATCAGTTTGTGGTCATTTTCCTCCATACGGATTGCATTCCATTGTTCGGCTAATCTGATTATGATTTTTAACTTGTTGCCAAAGATTCTCGCGGCCAATATTGCATGGGCTGTGCACATTAGGATTTGCAGTTAGGGCAATCATCAAATGCATATGCCGAGGAGACCAAGATTTGATAAAAAGCATAGCGGGCAGATTTCTTCTTCATGTCTACCCTGGGGAAACTCTGGTTACTGAGATGTGGCTTGAAGGCTTAAGGTTGAATCACTGTCTGCTTCATTTATTACAATATTCTCTTGTATTATCCACTTATAACTATTCAAAACCTTGGGGAGTTGCGATAGTGATTGAAAATTGAAATTGTGCAGGGTAATTTATCGGACTAAGGTGAAAGAGCGAAAGCGAACAGTCCTTTCTGGCTACGTAGATCTGCGTGGTTTAGCTTCGTCACTGTGAAAGAATTCAATGCGTTCAATAATATTATGTGCAGGTTCATCATACTGGCAGAGGGTTTGTCATTAAGTATGTGTTCAATAGACCAATAACGCCAAAATGCACTGGAGTTAATTTTAGAACGTAATGATAAGTGTTTGACAGATGATTAAAATTTAAAATTGGGTATTTATGTAGTATATTAGGTGTTTTTTTGCATGAAGTTAACATATTGGAGAAAAAAAAATTAATTAATAAAAAGTTAATTTGTTATATAGTTTTGAAGTTCTTGTATTCTGATGATGATGCTTAATCCTTATCAGTGTCATGGCTAAATAAAACAGCTCAAAGTAGACTTATGCACCAATCATGACAAGGAAAAAAGCGTACACTTGATTTTTTTTACCTTATTCTTATTGATGCATGTGTTTCTTTATTCAAAATTTAGTTTGGCATAAACATCTAGGTAGGATTTTGTTATCAGTTACAAACAGAATTTGATAACACAAAATTCTTAAGTTGTGAAAATTGACCATTCAGTGAATGAGCTGATTGATCGAGAAAAAATTTAAAAAGTAAAAACAAATATAACTCGAATCATATTTCAATTTTAAATTATCACAATATAATATCTTATTATTATCGACCTTTTTGTTACTATTCCCTTATCTTTTCAGCCATCCGAGGGGTTTGTTTATTTGTGCTTCAAAATTATTAGCTTTAAAGTGATTGTTAAACAATACTAGGTGACAACAATTCTCATTTTAAGAATGTGAATCTTCAAATCTAACTCAACTCTTAATCATGCAGGATGGTCAAGATCAAAAATATATTTGATAAGCACATCGTTACTTTAAAAATCAAGGGACTTTATCGAATTTGGATTAATCAAATACAATATAATAATTTATATTTATAGTTCCTGTTTCACATAATAATTTTTTCATTCGAAAAAGTAACATCACTTGTGGGTCTTCACTGACGAAGCTGGAGACTAGAAAGGATATATCCTCGTATCAAACCTTGACGAGGATAACGTAGGTTCCACGTATTGGACCACCCAAATCAGGTTTTTATTGAAAATCATGTGAAAATCCATTAAAAATCATAGCAGTGCACATTTGAATAAAAAGTTCTCTCTTTAATATTAGTAGACTAAGGGCATCAAGTAGCGTTTGTCTTTACTTTTTATATGGCATTATACACATACAACGCACATTTTAAAACATTTATTGTAAAATCAATAACAGAGAGCAACAGCACTGCTATAATAATAACCTTAATTCCTTGCATACCGTACAAATTCCTTAAGAATCAATATATAGGAAACAAATATTTTAACGGACTTCAGTGAACCTAATGCCAATTAAATAATTGACAAATCCATTGGGGCGTAGCATTAGTAACTTAAAAATGCTACACCCACTGACCATTTCTCTGACAATCTCGTGTTCAAGGTATTTTCTTGGTAGAAGTAAAGAACAGAGAAATAAAATGGTTTAAGGGTATCATCTGAAAGAAATAATCCATCGTAATTGCTCTATCTAACCTGTGACCGAGTGGGTTCTATTCAATCCAATGCACTTCTAACATTTTAGCCATAAAACTGTACCGGTCAGCAGCTTCGTCAATCTGGCAAATATATATCAAACTTGAGACCTGATATAACAAAATCAAGAAAAAGGAAAAATAACCTGGATCATCGTTACCATTTTCTGTGTTGGACGCCCAGCCCCATGTCCAGACTTGCAGTCAATGCGACCAATTATAGGGTTTGTCTGGGGACTTTCTTCCAAGCTCGTACAAAGGACATGCTGCATGGTCTGAAAAATATTGGAAACGTGTTAGTGTTAAAAGGGAAAGGAAAGAAAGAAATAAAAAAAGCTGCAGGACTATCAACGTGAGTTTCTTGTCCATTCAGTAGTCAGATGAGAGAAACATATGAATCAACAATTTGATTGTGAGTTTGTTTGAACAAATTTCTCCATAAACACAAGAAAAAAAAAAGCTCTCTAACTAAAATCAAATTACATATAAACTTCTTTACAGAAGCAATCTCATCAATTTCTCTAAAAAATATTTATAATTAATGCATAAATCAATATTAGCTAACGTGGAAATTTATTTTATATTTTCTTCTCCTAGAATGTTTGGAGAGAACATTATCTAGATCAATATTCTTGCCACTTATTTTGTAGTTTGCAACACAATTTAATAAATAGAAGTTAACTTGTGTATACAATCTGAACGTGTATTCATAAGAAGCAGACCAACCGCTAATAGCTTCAATGTGTGCAGTGGCACAACACGATCATCATGATCAGCTGTCAACAGCATGGTTGATGGATACTGAATAGACTGATCAGTATATTGTTCCCACGGTCTCCGGACATTATGTAGTGGAGAGTATCTAGAACAGTGTATAATAGAAAAGTTAATTTTCAATAAACGAGTTACATATCCAAACAGTAGGAAATCACAGGAGTTCATTAAGCAGCCTAGATTACCACATCTCTTTTTTATTCAATCCCATTTTGTATAAAATACTATTTAGTATTTAGTTTCTGTTCAAGAGTCTTATATAAAATAGTATGTCGTATTTACCTTCTCTTCAAGATCCTTATAAGAGAATACGAGAAAATTTTGAAAATACTGAACTTCAACAAACCAGGAAGAAACTATGTATATTCATGCTGCTTGAAATGTTGGAGTTAAAAACAAACCAACATAGAAAATAGCAATCCCCCAACAAAACTATTAATAATTAGAGAACTGGTGCAAAATGCATAGCTTTATGCGCTGTACCTATCAAGATAGTATCAGCTTCAGGACCAAAGCATAATATGCTGTATATGCAGCATACCAAGTATATCTTCATTTTTTTTAATATTATAGAGTTCCTTATTCTTTCCTGTTATATTCATCAATGATAATCTATCAAATGACAAAGGCACAAGGAAACAACGTCATCCTAATGCTACTATCTCTTCACAAAATCATAACTTGCTTATCAAAACAGGAGGTGCATGTGATGTGCACGAAGTGTAGTTTATGAACTCTAAGGAAGAAAAGATGGATCAACTGGATTTGAAATTACAGAACAGGTAGTGATAGTAATGATACTAGTCCAACAAAGGGATTGTCAATGAGAAATGTGGTAGGGCCAGGTGGTGTGTTTAGTTATTCCTCAGATCATTGTGCACCTAAATTATGATAAACTTATCCATGCCCACCAAATAAGCATCTATGAAATGCCACATTTCAACCTATCATCAGCCCTATTAAATTCTCTAAACATAACCCCACCAACGCCACACTTCCACCACCATCTCCGTCAGTGCACTTTATCATGAGATGCGTGAAATATCCCACAAATATAAACAAACCAAAATTTTGAGATTTCATGTTACTTTTTTTCATACATGGCTGATATATTAAGATAGGATAAACCTTACTTTATTAGCCAATGAAACTCTTCCTCCTTGTCTGAACAACCGTAATCTGAGGTCCAAGCATGACCTGAATAACTATTCTAAATCAATATGTGAAACTTGGATAAAAATTATTGCCACAAATTACAGATTTAAAGAAACCTATGGTAAATTTGTGGAACCGTAGCATGTCCATGACACCAACATGAGCCAGAGCGCAACCAAATAAATCAGGTCTCTGTACAGAGAAATAAGAATAATCTAATAAACAGAGAGACGTTGAATGAGAAGGTATAGATTAAAATATGGGAAGATAAGGGAAATGAACTGGACCTGATTTATACAAGCACCAACAAGAAGTCCACCATTGCTTCCACCTTCAATGCATAACTTTTTGGGTTGAGTATAACCCGTAGATACAAGGTATTCAGCGGCAGAAATAAAGTCATCAAAGCAATTCTGCTTTTTTGCAAGCGAGCCTGCTTTATGCCATTCCTCCCCATATTCTCCACCACCACGAATATTAGCTATGCAGAAAACAACACCTAAATGTCTTGTGAGTACAATGCGACTGACACTGAAATATGGTGTAATGCTGATGTTAAAACCACCATATCCATATAATAAACATGGGTGTGAACCATCCAAAATAATATCCCTTTTGGCGACAATGAACACTGGTATCTTGGTACCATCTTTACTATTCACGAAATCCTGAAACGAGGCAATTACATCAAAGAATAGAACAATCAAGTTAAGCTAGAAGAACACTACTCATTCAAAATAACATGATTTCAAAACTGCCAATTTAATAGTGAACCTAAAAATTAGATAAAACAGTATCATTAGAAAATACTTTTTTCTTACCTGTTTAACATGAAATTCAGATCGATCAAATCCAGGGACAACAATTTCACGAAATATCTTCATATCAGGAATCTCTGTTCCCAAGTTGCACTGATAGATGATACCAGGAGTTAAAAAGCTTGTAAAGCCAATGAAAACCACACTATCTTCACGCCGCCCAGAAACTTCAGAAACTGAGCCAATGTCAATTGGTAATTGGTGCAGCAAGGAACCTGTTTTTAAGTCTCTAACTTGCAGAAGATACTTTACATCACTCAAGTAACTCACTATCAGTTGGTTACCATTTACAGCACATGCTGACTCAAGTACATCTTTTTCTGATTCTTGGAGAACATCAGCCCACACAGTTGGTTCTTTCAAATCCACTCGGACTAATTTATATTTTGGGGCATCCTTATTAGTTAAAAATGTAAACACAGTATCATCATTGGCAATGGCTTCATACTGTGCATCAAAGTTATCAATAAGTTTGACAAATGGGAGGAGGGAATTTCCGTTCCGAAAGCCTTCCAGCCCATTAGGAATTTTTGACAAGTCACAGTAGTAAAGTTTATTAACTGGATCGCAACCTTCTGCAATATGGAGAAGAATGTACTGCACAATCAACAAAAAGCGAGAGTCATGTTCGTGTTAAATTTAAAATCATGCTCATATAATTCACTGTAGCATTGTCACTGCAATAGATGAAAACAAAAATCATACAATACACTACATTTTTTGGCTTGCAAATTTGTGAAATTAATGATTTTTCCTACAACCTTCTCTGATGCTATGCGTGAACATAGATTCTCATTAGATATATAAAATGTACATACTAACTAGTTGCTTACCCTTTTTCTGATATTTAAATAAGATCTGAAAAGCAACAGAATAAAGCTCCAGGTTTTTAAGATGAGATGCTTCAAGAAAGAAAGATGTCCATTGAGCAAAATCATTTTATCATACAAATATTTCATACTTTTTATCATTGAAAATAAAAGTATTATCGTTTTAGTCCCTATAAAAAAATTGTTTGATTTTAGTTCCTAAAAGTTACAAAGCCATGCACTTTGGTCCTTCCTTGGTGAAGAACTAAGACCACATCATGTGTTTTATAAAAAGTAAGGAAGGAGTACAAATGAATACAATATTGTAGGAACTAAAAAGAAAACTGTCCCAATTTCAAATACTAGTAACATATTTAAGCCAAATGGAAATGAGGTAAAGCAATATTGTAAAGATCCAGGCTTTCGAATTAATGCTAAATCAGGTAAATAGATAGCTTCTAAAAACTATGTAAGGCCGGTCAATAAACATGAAGCATCAGTATCATTAACATTGGTAAAATCTAACAAGGCACTAGTTGCACATTTCTAATTTTATGTGCACATAAAAAGAATACAGATAATGTCACATAATTCTAAACCAATGACAAAAATGAAGCACCTGGCCATCATCAGTAACACTTCCTCCAAACGTATATTTCGGGTTTTCAGGATCTCTCCAGCACAAAATATCTTCTGATTGATCTGTACCCAGAAAATGGTAATAGAGCTCATGATGAAGGTTAGCATTTGTTTCAGTCCCAGCATCTACTACGTCTCTATCTCTACAGTGTAAAAACAGAGAATTAATTCATGTTTTATGCAAGATAAATTGAATCGATCCTACTGTCATTCATCACCACGTTTGTAGAAAAATCACTCTTGATCAGGACAAGAAAATTCAAGACTGTTTACTCGCATGTTTATAATTTGCAATATTTGTAGTTGAAGAGCAATAGTAAATTAGGATAACCAGCTCCCGCTGTCTGTCTTCCTTTACGCCCATCAGATTCTATCAAATTGCAACTAACATGTGACATTTGAAACTCAAAAACCTCTGGAACTGATAGCATGGCTGGATTCACATTAATTATCTAGAAACACATTTAAATATAAACTAACGTGATTTCACGTAACATTCATAAGTTTCGTTCAACATTTAGAAATTTATTCTGCATCCAGAATTGAATCTGAGTTGAAACAACTTTAAATAAAGTTTTGCATTAGATAAAAAAATTAGACTGAGTTTTACTACTAATTTGACTTTAAAATTAAAAATAAATCGCATTTTTCTCAAAATCAATTTTACACAATCAAATTCATCCAAAATTAATTTTGTAAAGTGCTACCCAATCACACACCGAGGAAAACCGAATCCTGTACTTCTAGAGAAAAAAAGGTGAGCATACGAGATCACTTACTTTGGAGCTGGATAGCGACTATAAAAGAAACCTTTGTTGTCATGCGTCCAACTAATTGAGGAAAACTTTACCTGAAACATATAATAATATTTACAATCACAACCATCAGCGGTTCATCTCTACACCTGTATTTATTTTTAATAACGGCACAACATGATACTCACCCACATTAAAGTATCAGGCTCAACATTCCTGTCGTCAATTCGCAGCACTTTTATAGTCGTCCAATCGCTACCGCTTGAACTAAGCGCATAAGCCAAGTATTTGCCATCCTCGCTCACTGACAGAGTGCTAAGCGACACAGTTCCGTCTTCGCTGAAGCCATTGGGATCGAGCAACACCTCTGCCTCTCCCTCCAAACTCTCCTGAAAAAATTCCAATTGAATCCGAGAAACTAAAAAACCAAACAAAGCACTGAACGCGTAAGAAATTAGCTATCAAACCTGCACATATAGGATATTTTGCGGCTGAAGCCCAGTGTTGTGGAAGTAGAAGTACTTATCCGCTCGTCTAAACGGCGCGTAGTAACGAGGATGGTCAAAAAGCTTTGTTATCGTTTCCCTAAGCTTCCCTCGCGTTTCGCATTCTTGAAGAACCGAATCCGTCAGTTTAACCTGTTTCTGCACGAACTCTTTCACCTCTTCCGCATCAGGATCTTCGAGCCTTAAACCAAAACAAATAAATAAGAAGATACTAAATGCATATAACGAAGTCATTTCGACGAGATTTGTCTCTAGAATTTCCAAACCAAAGTTTAACAACTTTTTTGGAATTAATTGGAAGTATATAGAAAAATTAATCCGAATTGAGCAACAATAACGATTGAATTTGGTTTGAGTACCATCGGTAAGGATCTGAAACCTTGACGCCGTGGTAATCATCGACAACAGTGTCGTCTCTGCGAGCAGGAGGATAGTGCAGAGAGATATTTAGGGCAGAAAGCGAAGTCATGGTTTGCGTGAGGGCAGAGGAAGAGACCTGAAATGGCAATCGTCAAAGTGGTGTGGAAGCGACTCGGGATTAAATACTCCGAGATTTGGCAGCATTACTTGCTGATTCTTGTGATAGTAAAAATTCTGTAATGCTGTTAAATACGTATTCATAATATTCAACAAAAATAAATAAGAAAAACAGTTATTTCCCCAATCAAAAATTAAAGAATGTAAAGGCAGAAAAGTTATTTTTATACCCACTACTAAGATATATTTACACTGCATATTTATATTTAATCATCTTTTACTTTCTTAAACTGAGTTATTTCTCAATCAGTAGTAAAGACATTTTGTTTCCTTTATTAATGAGTTGTTGATTTTAATAGTACTAACTCAAGATTCACTTAAGTAATCAAATAAAACCGTTTTCAAAAACAATTAAATACTGAAATTCAAAATTCAAAACTATATTTAAAGAAATGATTTTTTTTTCTACCTATTAACTAAGATACATTTAAAAATAATACTATTTATTAAAAGTTTACTTATATAAAATTCATCTTTTATATTTTAATAGAGTTATAATTAACTATCGAATAGTTAAAATTAAGTCTCCCTGTAAAAAAAAAAGTTAAATAATATATAAAGAAAAATATCCACAAATTTATTATCTTCAAGATGGTAACAATTCTTTAAGTGAGTTTAATAAAATTGTTACATAGACACGTAATTTCAACTTCTTTTAATGTAAAAATTGAGAAATTTGTTTAGGTCAATTAAATGTAAGAAAGTTATATAACAAAGAAAGATGAAATTGTGGTGACAAGAATATTGAATGCATAAACAACATGAATGGTTTCTTGTGTAATTTTTTAAGTTAATGTTCTCACTGTCAAAGATAGTAACATGAATTCTACTAATCACATTTAGAAGAGGTTGTACACGCTCAACAAACTAAAATTATCTTTCACATGATTAAGAAAAATAAAGATATCAATGAATAATTCTCATTTTCACCTTGTCATCTAACATTTTCGTTTGAATAATTTGTTCCATGTCCCATCCATAACTATAAATTTGCCAAGTGTTTTAAGTTTGCATGAGATAATAGGGTATGTGCTTTTAGTTTTGTTCTGATTTTATAACGTGGAAACTTAGGATAGCAAAGACATCATCCTCTAAGGACTTAAGGGTGACTTAAAGTTTTTCGTCACCTTCAAAAAGTTCAATTTGTTTATACTCATTCTCTTTTCTTCAAATATTTTGTTTCCATTCTTTAACTATACATCTACAATAAAACAAACAAATATTACTGCAAAATAAAGTATTTACATTGAGATATTTAGCAGTTAAGAGAAACCGATTTAACACGAAACCCAGTGGCAATTTTATAATATGAAATGAAGATAACTTCAGTTATTTATATAATTGATTAAAATATGCAGTTGATGCTCTATGGAAACAAGTTGACCTGATATAAGAGATTTCGACTTATTATCTAATTAAATAGTTATAATTTCACTCCTCGGTCTTCATCTTCAATTCCCAACACTGCAACTACCAACTCAAACTTGAAAAAAGAGGCTTCGGCTTGAAGACCCAACCGTCCAAATCGAAATTAATAAAACATATATATAGTTTAAACCAAGTTTTGATATTCAAAATACTTTAAAATTTATATGTCCATACCATTTAAAAACCAAGCACCCTATTAGAATTTATTTCTAAAAACTATACATTCTATTAAAAACATAGAAACATATTATAATCCAGAACCGGGTTGAACTGATGAAAACCCAATAGCATGACAAGCTGTAGTGGAAAAAAAGACAAATTCTTCCTGCATCCTAATACACGCTTCCTGCACCCATCCGGTTCATACGGGCAAAAAAATAAGAACCGGATGACACTCCCATCCGGTTCACATTTCAAAAAAATACAACCGGATGAGCATGTCATCCGGTTGTCATTTCAAAATAAAATGACAACCGGATGGCATCCCCATCCAGTTATCATTTTAACTTCATCTGTTTTCAAATCTTTGATTAATCCTTAAAACAAGCAATAAGTAAGTAATTTTTTGTGTTTATTAGCAATTAGTAAGTGATATTGCTGATTAGAGTAGTTGATTTGGAGTTTAAACGTTGTCGACGACGAACAGAAAAATTTTCCGATTTGATATATGAGAACCGGATGAGTTCCATCCAGTTCTCATTTTTATTTAGAAATGAAAACCGGATGACAGCCCCGTCCGGTTGTCATTTCCAAATAAAATGAATTTTTTTTAAATGACAACCGATTGTCATTTTATTTTGAAATGACAACCGGATGACATACTCATCCGGTTATCATTTTTTTTGAAATGTGAACCGAATGAAAATGTCATTTAATTCTTATTTTTTTACCCGTATAAACCGGACAGAGTCAATTATAAAATTAAAATTTTATATTAGGGTGGAGGACGAATTTGTCCGGAAAAAATATCATCTGAATGGTTTTCTCGGACCATATACTCTCCCCACTGAATCCCTCGCTCTTTTCTGGATAACTAAAAAAGAAATGTGAATACAGTAACAAATATGTTTCTGTAGTTATTGTTCCATGATATTATCAACACATGAATGCTAAAAAAAGTACAAAGGAGAGAGGAAAAGAGTAAAACTATATCAATAATATATACGTAACATTCGTAAAAAAAAAATCATGCATTTATTTGCAGACATGAAATTTGAAACCATCTCTTATCAATCTTTCAAAGTATACCAAAAAAATAAAATGAAGTAAACGAAAGAGAAGAAAAAAAAGAAAAAAAAAAATCCATGACTCTTGTTTAACTGTTACTAGTTATTGCATATTCTCTTTTCTTTTTGCCACAGTTTGGTACAACCCAGGTTTTAGTTTGCACTAAATGAACAACGATTTTCTTTCTTTTTTCATAACCTCGATATTTTGAAACCAATTCAAATTATTCCATTAATAAATACCAAAGTTAATATCGCTTGCCTTCCCCTTTTAATTATAGATTTCTAAATATCATGTTAAAATGCAGCCTTGTTCTTTACTTATTTCTTCCTTCCTTGTCTGCAGAAGAGTTACTTACATTTGAAACATGACTTCACCCAAATCATTTCTCTTGACAAGCTGTCAAAGTACAAAACAACAGAAAAGTAGACCATCCAATACTCACAACTATATAAAGTTATATATATATAACAATAATAATCAGAGAATGGTTTATGATTCTATGCTCAGTTTTAAGCATTTGCTATGAAAGAATAAACTTACAATTATGTACAACAAATAACAATCAGAGAACACGTTTATGATTATATGCTCCGCTTAATGCATTTGCTATGAAATGAAAAGAATCTATACATAATTTCAAAGACTTCTCATTTCTCATGCTTACTGTGTAAACAATTCAACTTGCAATTGTTTGTTTGTCTCTTATTTCCTTTTTAATTTACAGCATAATTATTTCTTCAGATTGAGAATGCATAGTTACTTATTTGATTAATATTTGAAAGCATATATAATCTTTTCATGTTCAAAACACAAACCCTAAACCTCACTAGATAAAAAGTTGTGCCTAATAATAGCATCAGGGTGTAAAGGGCAAGTCCCTTTAGAGGTTATAAACACACGTAACTATTTTTATACTTTTCCTTGGTCCACTTTGCTTGGAATAAGGGCCTATTCAAACAGCACTCAATGATTCCTTTTCTCTCGCTATTTTCATTTGAACTTGTTGAAATATAACCTGTTTTGTGAGAACAAACGGAACGGAACGGAACAGTGGATGGTCAGAATAGGAGGGTGAGGAAGAATTTAGAGGGTCAAAAGAGGCATGTGTAGAAGTGGAGTCATAATGAGATGGTCCCATAATCAAGGCTAATTCCCAGCACTCTGCAAGTAGTACACTTGCACCAAATTAAATTGAAGGATTTTAGTCCTACAAAAAGATGACTCCAAAACACATACTATGTTCGTAGGCTATGTTTACCACATTGCTTGGCTAGCTCCTACCATAGCTGCTATAGCTGTTGGGATGCAACAGTAGCAGCGACTCCAACCAAACCAGCAACTGTGAGGGGCCGCCACTATCTCAGAAAGTCGTTCTGATGTCGTGTATTTTCACACAACTCAATCAGATCCATCATTACCTTTCATTTTAATTGTAAAACTTTTAAGTACAATGTGTATTTAGCGTAACTTACACCATTATAGTTAAATGTACAGTTTAATAAAAGGAAGGGTACAATTAATAACAATTAGTTCTGGAATTATGTTTAATGCAGTGTTCACTTCTCAGTAGATAACAAATTCAAATGCAGTGTTATGTTTTCCCAGTATAAAACAAAGTCAAACTCTAAAAAGGTTGAACAGGAATAACAAAAAGGAATCATGTTTATAGGGCACCCTAGGAAGAAATTTGATGAACAAAAAGTACACATAATTTGATATTATATATTTATCGTCCAAAGATATTTATCACTTCCAGTCAAACTGTACCAGGTACAGTATCCATTTCACAGCTTCCTATTGATAGAAAGGTGTAGCGCTGACTGAACTTTTATGAAAATTGTAACAAACTCGAAAAAAAACTTACATCATTTCAAGACAAGGAAATAAGAGAAAACAAAAAACCAGAAGGTACTGAGTGTTGCAAGTAACCTAGTATTATTTGGTTACTCGGTTTTCTTCCCAGACGGTACTACTGAGCGTTTTGGTTTTGAATTTATCTACCCGCGAAAGTGTGCTTACTTTTCCATCCATTATATATATAAAAAAGGTGGTAGTGTCAGTCTTCAATCATAAGAGGGCTCGTGTAACGTTGTGAAAAAGCGTAGTGTATTCAACAATAGGGGGCAATAGGGAGGGTCAGTAATAAAAATTATTGCAAGCAGATAAAGTACCATCTAATATCTATAGTCTGTGCTGCCTGCTGCTGGATATGCAAATCAAAATCACCAGAACCAAAGCAATACCAATTTCTCACTTACAAATGGGAAATGGGAACACAGACAGTGAAGATCATGCATGCAGCCAGAAAATCCCTCAAGCCAGTTCACATTAAATAATCAAGAAACCAAAGCCCAATTAAATCACGGAAATAAAAGTCAAACAAAAAACAAAAACAACACATTTCTGCATGCACTCCTACAAAGGTATTCATGTCTGCCAAAACTAAAGGTCATGGCCATGAAAAGCTTCTGCTATCAAAAATAGAAAACTATACCATTCCCATTCCTCCTAGATGAGGCAGATTTGTAAACCTCCAATTGCAGAAACCCTAGATCCAGTAACTCCGAACAACTACATGAGGAGGAAAACAAAGACAAAAACATAAGCTATCCGCAACACTGACAGATCTTCCACAGGAAGTGAAAGAAGGATGAATGGCATCAATGCCAAGGGAAACTCATAGGGTTTCCTGAGACCCACAGAAAAGCCGCTAGATTTGTAGGGTTTCCACTTTCCAACACTAGCAGAAAGTAAGACAAGGCACGCTACCCTTTATTTCTGATCCTGCAAGTGTCCTGCAAAACAAAAAATTGAGCTAAAAACACACAGCATAGTGTTAATAACACCAATACCAAACGAGAAGAAAAAAAAACGATATTTTCATGTAAACAGCTTGAGACTACTGTTCAACAGCATTTATTAGACAAACACAAAGGCGGCATGCATATGTAGATGTTTGCTAGAACCAAACATTATACGAGGAAAAAAATGCTTACCTAGCAAGTTATGTAAATTAACGGGTAAAGAAACCAGTAAGGGGATTTGAGAATGAGATATATATCACGAAGGCTTTACAAAGAGAAACCAACAGAGCTCTATTGGCAGCATGTCCACCTCCGCGTAGTAATGATATAGAAAAAGAATATGAGAAAGAGAGATCCATTGAGTGGAAGTGGAGGTGGACAGAATGCCAAGAAACTCTGTAAGCCACCCTTTGTTAAACCCATGTGAAGAAGAGAAGCCAAGAGGGAGAGAGAGGAAGTTGAAGCATGAGATGAAGGCACAGAAGCAAAGAAAAGCAATGAAGAGAAAGTTTGTGGTGTGGCCTATTTAAGATGTGATGGAGCATGAGAATAAATAAGAGAGAGAAGAGGATGGAGGAGGTGGGTTTGATTATTGTTTAATTAATTAATTAATTATTAATTAATGAGAGAGAATAGAGACTCAAAAAGGTTTGATAAGCAATGAGATTGGATGGTTCATTCTTCCTGATCCTGATCCTGATGCTGGAGGAGAAGGGCATATTTAGAAAGATCAAAGGTAGGATCATCATGGTTGTTCTCTTCTTCCCTCCCTCGTTCTTGATGAAACCACTCTTTCTTTCTTCTTCTTCTCTCCATCAATCTACTCAACTCCTTTACCTGCCCCTCTCCTTTCCTTTCACAACCTCGATTCTGATGCCCACGAAACAAACACCACAATTTGGATCTATCTCACCTCGCTCACCCTTTCGACACTTGGACGTCTGTGCTAAACATTTTTCTTCCCACAATGCTTTTCATAAATTATTACAGCTCACATTCGTACGTATAATCTTAGCTTTTTATTATTGTATCAAAATGAATAAATAATACTTTTTTACTACTGTTTATCTGAAAATATTCAAATATGAAATGTAATTGGTTATAATTGAATCTAACAAGTTACAGGGACTTACATGCGTCAATTTGAGAGATGGTTCAGCTACTAGGAATGGGACTGAATACCTGCAAATACTAAAGTGGAGTCCATGAAGGTGTATAAAAGCATAAAGAAGAGAATGTATATCTAAAAGGGGGAGGTACCCATGTTATAGGCTAAGGAATGAAAAATTGAGAGTTTGATGACAAATGGTTATCTACCTGTCAAGCAGATTTAGGTGTAGATGAGGTTAAAAATCAATGGTGAAGAATTGCAACTTTAGTATAAGTTCAACTTATAACTAAGCTCAACTAGGTTCATGTCAAAATAAAATCCTCAACTATAGGTTAATATTAATGGAAGTTTGATATGGTAAGCTATGTTAATAAGAGCGAGTCTGGTAACATTATGAAAGTTATTAAATTTATTGACAAAATCCTCAACTATATGTTAATATTATTAGTTAGTGGCTTTTAAAGGTTGGTTTTACATCTTCTAAGCAAAAGAAGATATATGAATATATTGATTCAAATTTTATTTAAATATAAGATAATGATGTTGCACGTATATAAATTTGACTTTCATGTGTACCCAAATTTTTATTCTCACTCACAGCTTGTGCATAAAGGAAGAGATGTGACAAAAGTTTGTAAAACAAGAGATGTGAAACATTTGTTGCATTGTTACAAAGGTCTTTTTCTCCATTTGAAGAGGTTACACCACATGTTGCGAGGTAATAATATCAGGTTTTAATTTATTTGAATTTTATTATGTTATCTTATTTCAAAGATCTCAAGTTAACCTTTTGTATAATTTAGGAATCTAATAAGACCCATTTAATAATATGTTATTTATCAAGTTACAAATACTTAATTTTAGTTTTTGTTTTGATTATTTGTTATTAAGAATGATTTTTTCTACTTGGAAAATTTCTTTCTTGTGAAAGTTTTTGTTTATAAAGGAATCACAATTTCTTTTGTTTTCAAACCTAGATAGATTTTAAATATTTAGTTTATGAATGATATCTTTTAAAAATCCAACCTAAGTACCTTTCATTTTACAATAAACATATGCTTTGTTTAATGCATGAGAATGAAGAGAGTGTTCATAATAGTATCATTTTTTATTAAAGATAATGATGTTTAAGTTGATGGTAGCAGTGGTTAAGGTTTGTGGTTTGCATTGAATAAATAGTGAGTGACACAGAACAGCACAGCACAGGAAGTATGATTTAATCTTTCCTTTTTGTCGTCTGATACGTCGCACTCATCACGCCCACAAGCACAAAGCCACGCCCTTAGCTTAGAAAAACTCACTCCCTCCAAACCCCAATATAATCAATCACGACAACAAACTCCCACACAAATAATTACCATTACCATCTTCTTCTTCTTTTTTTATGCTACTAGTATGTGTGCATGCATTTATGAAACCAACCCATTTTACTTCCCTTATTTATTGCTTCAAATCTAACCCTCCAACCATGTCTCCACCCAATTTAATATTCTCTTTCACCCTTTGGAAGTTCAAACAAGAAAGCCAGAAGAAATCAGGATCCGTTGTTCCCACCAGCATACACGTCCATCCACTGGAACCCCATGACATGACCATCACTTTTTTCTAATCTCTTTCTCTCTCAGAGCTACACAACAGTTGGCCTGCTGAATCACTGTCAGACAGAGCTATGATTAAATCATTGGAACAATGCAAAATTATTAACACCCGCTTCTATTCCTATTACATTACATTACAATGCACCATTTTTCTTTCTCCTCCTTCCCTTCTGTACCTACCATTTGCAATTTCCTACTCTCTGTTGGACTAGGGTTAGGGTATTTTAACCAAATTCAACTCCCACCCTCTTCACTTTGTAACTACTGTTCTATTCTTTCTGTCCTACCAAACCAAGGTTATTTTTTTTCAAGGAATAAATAAATTTAAATGTTTGATCATAAGATAAAAACACTTAAAAGATAAGCAAAAATAAATGAAACCTGCTATCATTAAAGTAAGTTCTTTGTCTTATTCAATTTGATGACACATTACAATTTTGCTCTCCATGGTCTTCTTTCAAAACCAAACATAGAATGAGTTACTTACAAACTTGTTTATACGGTTTTTAATTAGAGTAAAAACTAAACATTAACAATACTTAAGTATTAACTACACATCTTAATATTAATATGGTACACTAATTTTAGTGTATGTTGATAGTTGTTCAAATTCTATATGTATATTATATAAATGAAAACAAATAATGCTTTAATAAATATATATATATATATATTCATAAATTTTAAGAATTAATAATATACATAGATAAATTTATATGCATAGTATATGAAATGAGAATATATGGTTTTAAAAATATATATTAAGAATTTCTACCTGTAATACATGTGATTTGTATGATCATGGAGAGGTGAGGAAGAGCGAGAAAAGTATAATATCTTTTTATTTTGATAGAGAGGAACAGTCTCTTGAGATTTTTTAATTTTTTTTACCATCAATGAATAAATTTAATAAAAGGTGAGATATTTGAGAGATGTCTTAACTCTTATTCATAAAAGTTTATTATGAGATACCAATCCTATTTGTATCCTAACGCACCAATCCTACTTGTATTCTGACACACCAATCCTACCTTACAAGTATCAGAACTTCAGTACACAATAGCTGTAATACATATCTATCTTAAATTACATATCACTAACTACCCACATCTTTAGTAATTGTAATGTGTCCATAGTAAATAAATGTTAACAACTTTAATAGACAATGAATGCAATACTAAAAGACAATTACAATAACACCCCTGTTACAGCTAATCAAAGTTTATGATATTCACCCCTCTCTACTACAATAGTATTTTCAACTCATGACTTAGTCACACATATATACTTATGTATTAAGTCCATGTATAAATTACAAAATAAAAAATATTGGTCTTGCAATAGATTATCAATACAAAATAATCCAATCAATTGACACAAAGTTGAATTAAAATACCAATCTGAATATGAGAAATCCAATTTTGAATATTTATCAGTGATCAAATCTCAAACCTTAATTTAAGCTACTGTGAATATCTCAAATACATCTATCACATCACCTTAAAAACGATATTATCACTCATATCCAAATACTGGCTATTATAATAAAATTCTATTTCTTACCTATACAATTTCAATACTTCAAAGTGTTCAAAATAATAGTCTATCTTGCAAATTGTAATATATATTGCTTTATTTTCATTTTCACTCTAGTAGTAAATAAATGTATTTCTATCTCTTATAACTCTTTACTTTTATCCTATCCTGCTTATAATGTAAGAGGCCAACTAATCTTTTATTAATTTATATTAATTCAAACTTCAAACTTATTTCAATAATCTAAATAAAATAAAGTCAATTTAGATTAATGGTTTAATGATATTGAACTAAGTGAATGTCTTCCCATAAAAAAGCTAAAAACATTAAATATATGTTGGTTACAAAGGATAAAATAAACAAATAAAAAAAAGTAACTAGCTTGCTTCCACCAACAGCTACTAGTCTCTCTACATGATCTATAAACAATTATCTTCCAATTCCCCCTTTCAAGTGTAGATTATTCTTGTAAGAAGAATGGAAGAGTAATATCAAAATTACCTTCATACTCACCTTTAATCAAAATTACAGTTTATTTTGGTAATCCTCACATGTGTCATATGTACTAATCAAAATCTGTATTTTTACTAGAAAAATTATATTTAAGTTACATGAATATAGAGATTAATATAAATTGCTAAAACAAAACTTATCTCTTACAAGAGAACATTATTAAAATACAAGCAATGTATTGATTTATTTTATGCTTTATAAATAGAGAGATTTTTTTTTCCAATAGTACATTTTGAAAAATATTTCTCTATTAGAATGTATTCAATTTATTTCTGAAGCAACACTTTTTATTCCTTATGATGAGAATTCAGTTTCTGGTTAGCCAAAATTTCACCTTTATTTTGATTTATCTCACCGAAATTGAGTTCTCAGAAGCCAAATACCAAGTGTATTTTTTTGTAGGCGTAGTGGGGATTGGTAGTGTTGTTCCATCTCCAAGGACAATAATCATATCAGATACTATGAGAGATCAAATTCTAGGAAGTTTTTTTCGTTATATTTTATATATATACAATGAGAAGAGTTTCTCCATACGAAATAAAAGTGAGAATTTAACTTCCGAAAGATTAAATTTCCACATGAACAACCAAGAATGCTAGTTAGTCAAATAATCTAAAATAAGTCTACTTAAAAGTTTTTTTTTAAAGAGTATTATTGGGGGAAATTTTCTTCCTCTCTCTATATATAAATTGGTCCTCTTAATTATCTAAAAATTTATACGGAAACAACTTAACCTAGTTTTTTAAATGGACTTATTTTTTAGTTTCACTCCGTCTTATATTTCGTCAACAAGTTAAAGGGTGAATTTAGTCAACTTTTTTAAAGATAAACAAATTAAAATAAAACAAATATCAATATATATTTTTAAAATTTAAACTATATTATTAAATTTAATTTTTTAATATGATGAGTTAGTATATAAATAAATACATATCATAGGAAATATATATATATTTTTAAAATTGATATTACTTTTTTCAAATATAATTTTTATTTTATAAAACTGATAAATCCAACTTAAATTCATTTAGGCTAAAGTCAAACTGATCCAACTAAAATTATCAGATTTAATATAAGTCATTTCTTTTAAACTTGGTATAATCTATTTTTAAGGAATTTTCAACCTTAGAAACGATTCTGTTTTAACACACACACACACACATATATATATATATATATATATATATATATATATATATATATATATATATATATATATATATATAATGAATTAAAAATTATTACTTTGATATTAATATGGTACACTAATTTTAGTATATTTTCATAGCTGTTCAAATTCTAGATGTGTATTATATAAATGAAAACTAATAATACTTTCATCTATATATTCATAATTTTTAAGTATTAATAATATACATTAATAAATTTATATGCATAGTATATGGAATGAGAAGATATGACTTTAAAAACATAGATTAAGAATTTCTACTGTAAGATTTGTTTGATTAGGGAGAGGGGAAGGAAGAAGGAGAAAAATAAAATATCCTTTTGTTTAGACAGAGAGAAAGAGTTTTTTGAGATTTTTATTTTTATTTTTTTTATTAATAATAAACAAATTTAATAAATGTGAGACATTTGAAAGATATCCTAACTCTTATATATAAAAGTTTATCATAAAACACCTATCCTATCTCACTAATACCAGAACTTAAATATACAACAATATTAATATAAATCTTAAATTACATAACACTAATCATCAATATATATAATAATTGTGTTTATAATAAATAAATTTTAACAACTTTAAGTGATAATAATGTAAGATTTAAAGACAATGATAATAACACTCATATTACAATTAATCATGTTATAAAGTTTATGATATTAATCCCTGTTAAAATAGTACTTTATAAAATATTTGACTAATAATTGATAGTCTTAACTATCTAAAATTTTGTATGAAAGTAATTTAACTTAGTTTTCAAATAAACGGTTATTTTTTTAGTTTGACTTAGTCTTATAAAGGGTGATTTTAGCCATCTTTCTTAAAAAAAATAAAAACTAAAATCGAATATGTGTTTTTAAATTTTAAATTACATTATTAAATTTAAATTGTAAATATAGTGATTTACTATAACTTATAATAAATATATTTTTAAAAATTACTATTACTTTTTTAAATATTATTTTCATTTTATAAAACAGATAAATTCAACTTAAATTCATTTAGGCTACGAGTCAAACTGATCCAACTAAAATGATCAGATTTAATGTAGGTCATATATTTTTTAAGGATTTTTCAACTTAAAAGTCATTTTATTTAACAGACACACACACATATATATATATATATAATGAATTTAAAATTATTACTTTCAAAAGTTGTTTTTTATAATAATAATGGATGAACGAGGGAGAAAAGAAGAAAGTCACTGAACACATGACAGAAAAGATATATAAATTTTAGAAGTTGGTAAAAATATTTTTGAAATTGACTTGAGGTGATGCAGAAGAAACAACTCTGTAATCCACTTTGAGTTTAACCTTTCAGAAAGGTACATGCGCCTTGCTCCCTGCTCTCTGTACAGGGTAAGTGTCAACTTTTATACTTCTTTCTTTCTTTTCTTTCCTGTATTGAAAGCCATTCTCAAGGGGTGGTGGAACTGTGGGGACTAAATTTTAAGGTATAAAAGTTACCATGGCACAAACGAAAAGGGAGAAAAAGGATGCTTGTCTTTTATCTCATCTTTTGCAGCATCAAAATTTCACTTTTAGGTCACAAAAGATTAATAATGGGATTATTCTAAAGTACTACTCATTGGGCTACTAAATATGCAGATTGGGTTTATTAGTGGTCAAATTGAATATCAAACAAAGATTAAGCACACTCAAAACTAGGGAGTTACAATAATCCACTCAATTTTCAGAACTCGATGCATAGGAATCCACTATTGTTCATGATTATGAGCCATTGTTGTCCAAGTGGAGTATCTCTTGCCCAAATCCTAAACAAGATGCTATCGTGTTCTTCCTTTTATACATAAAAAGTTTTTGGGCAATGATATGTCATGTTGTGCCTATTGAAATAGTACTACTTTTGGGCCAATCACTTTGTCCAAACAATGGCCCAAAGACAGTAGATGCATCTACAACTGGGAGGTTTGTGGACCCCTCACTTTAAAGGATAGTTAGCCTCAAGATAGGTTTGGGTTGCTTTTGTTAGATGATGCATAGTTTACTTGCAAGAAATTTAAGGTTAAGATTTGCAAAATAGATTAACTTTCTTATAAATATTTATAGAAAACAGATAATTAACCCTTTTATAGGTTTAAATTTGTTTAAATATAAATTAAAAATTAAATTTAATAAGATAAATTCTTCTATAAATTAATTTATGTGTGTTCTACCCAAAAGATTGCAACATTTAATATTAGTGTTTGACATTTTTTAAGATCTATAACTTCTACTTAGAATTTATTGATTTTGGGCGTCTTGACAATGATTCAATTCAATATTTAATTAACATATAATAGTAAACAAGGATTTACTTATTTATGGATAAATTAAAGAAACCAGATTATGCATTATTTTCTTGTGTAAGGAGTCTTATATTTTTATTCTTTTCAATGAAACTATTGTATGTTTATTATTTTTCAATGAACTCGAGAGAGAGACTATCAGTCACCAATTTTTTTTAATATGATATGTAAACAAATTTTAACTCATATTCTTTTTTTTTATTATTATTTTACTCTTTTGTTAGTACTTACTAATATGATAAGTACTTCCGTACTCAGCACTGTGGCTGGGGGAATAGTAGGCTTAGGTAGGTCCCTAATTGTGGGAGGCTCTGATGTAAGGTTTTGTTAAGTATATAGTGTTAACTGTAATTTTCCTTGACAAGACTAGAAAGTGGATCTTTAATCAAACACCTATTTTTTTCCAATTACTTTCTAATTTGTTTTTATAGTTCTATCAGCTAGATTCTGCTATGTAATTTAATTGTCCTACTTTTGACATATACTCTGATACAACACAACTTTTACATACTTTTTGTTTGATAGAGAACCAAAAAGTAATGAAAACCAAAAACAAAAGTAGGACAATCTCAATATGAAAACCAAAAACAAGGGGCATTCCGAGAATCGAACTCGGGACCTCTCGCACCCAAAGCGAGAATCATACCACTAGACCAAATGCCCACAGCTGAATTATTCTGTTAATAAGATTAAAATTCCTTTCAATATTTTGTTTGGGCTTTGCTTTTCGGTCTGAGTTAGCTTATCCACATTAACAGCCACGGTCCTTTTTCAACTGTTTTACTTTGGGTTTTTCCCTTGTAGGAGTGCTTTTTCCTGCAGTTTCAAATTATCTTCCTGCACCTCCATTCTAAATGTAAAGACTATTTTACCCTTAAAATTAAATTTTTAACCTCACCCCACCCTTCACCCAAATTGTATCTTGCACCTTGTTTTTGTGGTAGCAAAATTTTTCTTGAAGAACGTTGGTTAAGGAAGTGAAGACTGGATTATTATGCACCTCCATTTGTAATTGAAGCAAAGATAAACTTTATTATAATATGATTTGTATTGTTTTATATGATTGATTTGTCATATTAGACTACAGTAAAGAGTCGCGAATGAGAATGCGATTTTTATGATTTTAGTATTTTGAATATTGGAAAGGAAAACATTTTAAAAAAGACTTTTGGATTGCAGAATCAAGAAGCTTAATTTTAATAAAAGAATTTCGTAAAATTTAACCTTTTGATTGTACAATCCGAAACCATTTTTATTAAAAGCATATTTTCAAATTATCCAATCCAACTATCATTTTCTTAAACATAAAACTTTTAGATTAGAGATATATATTTTAATTCAAAAGCAATTATTCAAAACTTTAAACTTTCATACGGTAAAATCCAGAACTCATTACAAATTTATTTGACTTACAAATTTTACAATCTAAACAGTAATTCCTTTACCGAATTGTAAAATCCATAAACTAAAAAAATTTATAATAACTTTCGAATTCTACCCTTTAAATACTTTAAAAAATTTCATCGTTATTTTTGAATTTTACAAACCGGAAAAAGAAAAAAAAAAAAATTTATCTCTTCCATGACCAGATTGACACCACCACCACATAGTTGTGGTCAGCCTAGAACCACTCCACAAAGGCTGCTCCAACTCCAACACCTCTCATCAACTGCCACCTTGGACGGTGGCTTGAACAGCCGCAAACTATATCCTTTAAACATTTCAAAACTTTCAGAGCACCCGTACTAAACTTAAAAAGTTATTTTATTGCAACGTATGGACATTTTTGTCTTTTTACAGAATGAATGTTAAAATTACAAAAGTAAGGAAGTATATGAAGAAGCACTCCCACTGTAGATGTATTTTTGGGTAGTATGTAGGTAATTCAGGGTACAATTTTTGCATTAGCAGTCCTACATATTTGCGTTATTCAAATATGATATTTTTTAAAACTTGAAATTGAAAGTGATGCATGTATTTTTTCAATCGCATTTGTCATATATTTTTATTTTCAAGTGTATTATATATACATATATAGTTATATCAGATGAGATTTTTTTCACTTTTTATTTATACATATTTTTTTTTACCTTTTTTTTATATTTTTACTTGTTTTTTTTATCAACCAAATTTTAATTTTCCACAATCTAAAATAAAGTACCCGTAATGAGTAATGGTGAAAAAAAAGATATTTTCTTATAATTATAAGAATTAATAAAAAAGTAGATTATTTTTATAACTATTCTGTGTATATATTTTATTACAATTTTATTCTTTGTGTCTAGGTAATGTTTTTTTTTTATTGTGATAATAGTTATATCAAATTTTGTTAGTTATGCATTTTATTTTTTTATCTTAAAAAAGTAGACAAATAGATTTGTTTCCACTAAAATATAAAAAGAATTATTCTCATCATATAAGGTAAAATTTTTAAAAATGGGTTTAAAATGACATTTGATGTTAATAGTTTTATAAAAAAAATTGATTCCTATAAAATTTAAGTATAAATTTAATATTATGGAAAGTAAAAAATTAAATGACTTTTTTTTTTCTAATAGTAACATAACATCTAGTTGTTTAAAAAATATTAACTGTGATAGTAATGCCAACTACTTTTTTTGTATAAAACATTAATAGTAAAATTAATTTTAAATATGTTATTGTAATGTTAGCATGTTTTTCAACCTAAAATTGTTTATGTATTAAAAATCAGAAAATCAACCCTGCAATTAAAAGTTTACATGAAAGCTAATTTAAACTTATAAACTACAATGATACACTAAAAATATAAGTAATACTGTAAGAGATAGTGTATTTTAACTAATTTTTAATTTTGATAATGCGTAATTAATTTTATGACTGGAACTTATCATATTTCTAATGATACAAAGTCCTTACTAATGATGTAGACACACAGGGAACACAATTTATGCACATAAATCAAATTATTATATACTTCACAATAATATTTTGAATTTTATTAAAAAACAAAACTTATCTGCTCCAATTTCAGTGGATAAGGTTGTGGAGCTTCTTCTATTACCTCCCTTAATTATCAGATACTTAAATAGGTATTTATATACTTCTTAAATGCACCCCTATGAAAATTGATATTTTTCAATATGCTGAGTATCAAATGTTTAATTAATATATTAATTTAGTTATAACAATTATTCCAGAATATGTGTAAATATATTTATCAATATGAAAATATTTGTCTCATATATCATGGTTAATTTAAGAGTAATAAAGTTGTTTTTATAATTAAATTAATATAATTATTATTAAATATTTATATGAAATTTAACAAAATCAGTTTTAGATATATTAAAATTTGTTTAACTCGTTAATCAAGTAATTAGTTAAATTGACAAAAGAAAATATTGATATTGTATTGAGAGTGGAAAGTGATAGACCACGCAGTGTAGCTCACGGATGGACGGCTGAAATATTGTTAAATTAAATGGATAAGATATTAACATCACTCCCAAACACACCAGCAACCTTCACTCAGAGGATAAATTCTGGATGGACATTCTAAGACACCAACTTTTGAAAAAAAATAAAAATAAACTGTTTTTAGTATCAAAATTTAAAATTATCCAATGTTTTTGTCTTGGGAATACAATTCCCTACATTATGTTCTCTGTTTGTGGGACTTTGGTCCAAAATTGTTATGTTGAATAAATATTGATGAATACGCCCCTCTTAATTAGTTAATTAATTCTATACAGAATTCATGTTACCAATGTTATGTTGATAACTTAATTTTAATAGGCTGATACACTGGAGATGAAAGAAAGTATGGTCTTATATCTATATTTTAGATTTTATGAAAGAATATTATACAATTTTTTTTTAAAATCTAAGAAATAAAAGAAAGTTTTTTTTTTTTCAAAAAAATATCATAATTTTAAATGTATTAAATATTAGTTTTTATTAATTTATTAAGAATTATACAGATGAGATGTCATATTTTGAATATTTTGGTAAGAAAACAAATGCGTGTATTGAATTATCAGCAAACTAAGGTACAAATTACTAATTACACTATTATTGGTACTATTAAATACTAAAAATAATTTTAAAATTTATATTAATTTATATTTATATATTTTATAATAAAATAAATTTTATTTTAAAATTTAAAGTTGAATAAAACGAATCAAATATAATTTATCAAATATAATTTGTTCATCTAAGGAGAAAATAATTATTATATATCTAGTACTATTATTAGTATTATTAAATATAACATTCAAATAAAATATTTATATTAATTTAATTTTATATTTTTAAAATAAAATTAATTTTATTTTAAAATTCAATGGAATGCATCATATACTAATATGAGATTGACTCGTTCATTACAAACATACTTTCACTTTCTTCAAGCTAACTATTTTTTCTGTTGTAATACATAATATAATTCTCATAAGTAACAAAATATAAATATAATTTGTATATACCAAACAAGAGAATATACCATTATATATATATATATATATATATATATATATATATATATATATATATTATATATAAAAATATTTTATATTTTTTTTTATTTTATATAT
>Ga0209700_102820_pt1 | contig 34596 bp, 19 predicted proteins | sample SiratroredBW_FD_187528 | JGI IMG/M metagenome (GOLD analysis project Ga0209700, IMG submission 187528) | Root nodule microbial communities of legume samples collected from California, USA - Siratro red BW (SPAdes) (version 2) | ecosystem: Host-associated > Plants > Roots > Nodule | place: USA...
TATTATTATTACAACAGTTATTATTATTGTTATTAATATCATTAATAATAATATTATTATTATTATAAATTATTAATATTATTAAGAATAATATTATTTTTAACTATTTTAATATTAATATTAATTCTATTAACAATAATAATATTAGTATTATTATTATTTTGGTATATATTTATTAATATTATTATTATTTTAGTATTATTATTCGTATTTGTATAGCTAATATTGTGAATAATAATAATAATAATAATAATAATTAACTGTTTTCAACATACTATCTACAATAAGGTCTTAATATTGGTTTCTTCATAAATTTTCATCAGCCTTCTCCTTAACCTTTCATCTAAATATTTTCAACATGGTTTCTCCATTTTTCTATGCAAAACACCTTACCAGCTTTTGTTATATTCTTTTCTAAACGTCCACCCCAACTTTCTAGTGAATATATGATGCATCCATTAAATTATATCATTCTGATTATCATTGTGATTAGTAGAAAAAATGTCTTTTAGGTCAATTTTATAAAATATTTTAAGTCAATTTTAAAAGATGTTCTATGTTAGTTTTGAAACTGACATAGATAAAAACAACGTAGAAAGTCTTCGATATATAATGTTGGTTATATAACTGACGTAATATATATTTACGTCACTATGTTAATTGAAAATAAAAATTAACGTCATATAATCAACTAAAATGATAGAATTATAACGTAAGAAGTGGATATTATATCGATTGAAACTGAAATCGATATAATATAAAAAAATTTACGTCGATTATTTACATCATTTTCTTTTTTAACCAACATTATATCCTTTTGTAGAATATTTTTTTTTTACTGATGTACAATTTTTTTTTCTGTTGTAGACACTTTATTTTCCAGTATTCACTATGACAAGGGTGTAATCATCGCCATAAATTAGAAGCATGTTAGAAGCATGTATTAAAACAATGATAGATTGATTAGAAGAGATAATGCTTGAACTACCAGAATAACTTAGGATAGTATTGTTGACATATAGAAGAAAGAATCACTGAATAAAATAAAGAGCCACACAAATAAAACTAACAATTAAATTTCAAAATCAATCAAATTCTTACTTATAAACATATAATTTGTTCAGTTATTAATAATTAATAATTAAAAAACTAAAGGGAGGGTAAAAAGTTGAGATTAAAATAAAAATAAATAAATTAGCCCATGAGAAATCAAGTTGGGTGGAGCGGTTTCTTCAACATAAAAAAATATGGTACTTTTAAATCATAAGATGGTGAGCCTCAAACCATTTGATCATCATCATCTTGCGAAATATTTTTAAGATTATTTTGATATTTATGTGAAAAAAAAATAAAAGAATAATTATGTTATACAATAGTAACGTGTGTAGCTATTTTAAAAAGATAAATAGTTATCTTCATTATTATTTTTTATTTTATATCTAACATAATAATAGTTTGAGATTTAAAATATATTTATTGTTGTATATAAAAGGAGTATCTATGTATATTCTCGTAGATATAACTATGTTTATTAGTTTGCTTATTTTTATATTACTTATTTTAAATGAGAATCTAGAAGGAGAATCTAATACTTGAGCATTAACAATTTAATGAATAAATTATATTAAGCATGTTTTTTTTCTAAAAATTGACCCAGCAAAGAGTTCGTTATTCATACATAGCACATGGATTGCATAATTGCCATTTGCAAATTATTTGTGCCTTAAAGCCATGTTCACCACTTTGAATGCAAACCTAAAACCAAAAAGCTAAAACTTTTACTGCAAGAATGATGACAGCACAATATTACAGGTTTGGACAACATGAAAAACATGTTAAATATAAAAGCAGTATTCCCACTTTTTTTCAACATTCTATTAAATTAATACAACTTTATTTTAAAAAAGAAATGGCATATATTTATGCACATGTGCATATTATGCGAATATTAGGGTTAATTTTTGGAAAATTATTTGAATAATAGATTAACTTCATAAAATAATGTTTGAATATGTTAGGTAAGATGCTTTCAAGATAATATGTTTTGTTTAGATTGTCTAAACAAATAGCTTTTATAATAAAATTATGGAAAGGAGTTTAAGGTTCTTTATAGTCATTGAATCTGCATTTAATTATTAATTATTAGGAATAAAATTAGTAACAAAAGCTACAAAATGTGGTGACTTCCATTATAAAATCCATTTTTCTAAATTGTAACATTAAAAAGCATTTTTTATCACTTTGATAAGTTTATCTAACTATTTAAAAGAATAAGAAAAAAAACTTATATTTCTCTCTCAAAGAATTAAAGCTTTTTTCAATCGAAGTTAATCCTATATAAACCTACACTAAACTTAACCGTACTACTAAATTAAGTTTAAATAAAGTCTTAATTTTTTTTCGATACAGACATAAATATTTAAATATTATATACAACCATTATTGTTGTTGTTTATTGTCCTTAGGTTTTGTACACGAATCAAAGAGTTTATGTGACTTTACATCAATATTAAATATGCAAAATGCAAAGTGAAGAATTTCTAACCTGTTATATTTATATTATAAGAAAATTTGTATTTATTTATAGTAAAAATTTGTAGAAAATGACAAAATATTATAAATAATAAAAGTTATTTATGAATTATTAAAAATCAAATTTTGTAGATAATCAAAATATATTTCTTTATAGATTTATATCCGTAAAAAATAATATTTTAGATTTTTCACCGATACTCTAAGTACATATTATTATTTATATTATTATCATTATTATTATTATATTTATATTTATATTATTACTATTAATATTATTTATATTATCATCATTATCATTTAAAATTGTACAATTGTATGTTTTTAGACCTAAATTTTCATGTATGATATATTTGTTTACCTTTTCTCGTCATATTACTAACTGCCTCTATTATTTTTTGATTTTTCATTTGCATACTTTATCTCATATTAAGATATGGAAAAAATAAAATAAAATTTAGAAAATTTAAAAATTCCATTGAGTTCAAAGCCACATGTTAATAACCTACACGATGACATCAGCTTACTGTGATAACTGCTTTACGTCATGTAACGAATTGTATCTTTAATTTAATTTGTGTTCACAAACTAATATTGGTTGCCACGTGTCACTTTAAGAAAGACTCATATTCACTTGCACCAATTCCTATAAAGGACTTTTGCTCCTCAAAGTAGTTAAAGGCCTTCTCAAGAAGTTGTTCGCAACTTTTATATATTTTCTCACCTTAGTTAAATTAACAATATATTTTTTTAATTTGAATAAACAGTTTTATAAAAAAAATGTAATAATTGTCGTAGTTCTGTATGTAAGTTATATTTTAAGGCTTAATAGTATGTTTCTTTTAAGGCAAGTTAAAGCATGGGACAACCTCAAGCACTCATCACAATTCTACCAGTCATATTTGGATTTTCTATCCATCAATTTATTCTGATTCGTTTTGCATCCATTCATTTTTTTCAAATTAAAAATTAAAATAAAACTTATTTAAAAAAATATTTTTTATTATATTAGTTAAAATATAAATATATCATAAAATTATAATTTAAATTATTAGCACTTATAAACTAAATATTTATTGTTAACTAAAGTAATTTAATATGTAAAATAATAAATTATTTTATTTATCTGATTAAATAATTAATTATTATGCTAATGCCACGAGTATTTTCGGTCATGTTACATTAGTAATTGATATTATCACACCTAATAAAAATTGGTATTCAATTAACTAATAATAAAATTTGTGAAAAGAATCTATAGTAAAATTCGTGAAATTTTAGAATTAGAGGTGGAAAATGTGTTTACCCTATTTTTAATATATGAGCTATTTTTTCAAAAGGGGTTCACAACATGTTCAGAATGTGATTACTTTTAAAATAGGAAAAAATTGGAAGCGGTTTAATGATTTGGTAAAGGGCATGTTTCAGAATGTCAATTTTTTAGGAAATGATTCAGTAAATCCAAACCACTGTTAATTAAATTATTTAATATTTTTAAGTAAATTAGATTTAACATTAACCAAACAAATCAAATCTCTGGTATTAGTTGAAACACTGAATTTGCGATTTATAAATTCCATAAATCCAAATCAAATTAATTATAACTTTTTATTACTAATTATTATACATAAAACTTTATGGTACAGTTATTTTTTTTATTTTTACACTTTTTTCCATTATTTAGTTTTGTAAATTAGTCATAACAAAAAAATGTTATTTACATATTTTAATATACTGTAAACATTTGCTTAGAATAATATTTTTTACCCCAAAATAAAATAAAATAAAACAAATTTATTTAGTTAGAAATCCAATGAATCTGAACTGAACTTATTCATAAGAAATTAATTGGTTTGAATTTTATTTTACCTCAAACCCCATCTAAAATTTGACATGAATAAATTGGTAAAGGGCATGTTCAGAATGTGATCTTTAAGGCATCTAGGAAGATTTTGCAGCTCAAAAGTTCGAAAATTGGGGTCTACTTTTGAGGCCACCAGTGCCACATGCTCAAATCTGAAATGCTGAAATGGGACCAAATGGCCAATAAGACTTCAGTTTTAGATGGAGAACTTTAGGCCACAAATCTCGCCACCAAACCATTCTCAGCCACAAACACATAACGAGTCTCTTTCTTTTTACTTTTTGTTTTCTCACAACTGTCTCTCACAAGATTAACACAAAATGGAACTGCGTCTCGCTATATATTAACGCTTCCTTACAACTGTTTGTCAAACCAAATTTGTCACTTGTTCACTCAAAACCACACCCCTCAGAACCAAATTTTTTCTGTGAACCCTTCATCACTGAAAATTCTGTGAACCCAGCTAACCCTCTTACCAAGTTTTGTTCTTTTTGTCACTGACTACTGTGTTCTCCAACTGGGTTGGTTGGTTTGTTTTCATCAATCAGAAGTTTGGTTCTTTCACTTCATAAGCCATACAAAGGTATGTTCTTTTCAACCCCTCTTTCTATTATTATATGTGAAAAAGTATTCTGATGAATTTGAGGAAATTCAATTCAACAGTTTGGAGGATTTTTTTTTTTTTTTTTTTTTTTTTTTTTTTTTTCTCTTTTCATTTTCTTTGAGGGTGTCAGAGATATATGGTGATCAGTGCTAGTTTCATCAAGTTTCTAACTTTATCAGGTTATTTTTGTTTTTTCCAACATTTTAAAGGATTAAATGAATTTCATTCTGTAATAAGAATAGGGAAGGGGAAGGACCGAAGCTTTATTTATAATTGAAGGGAAACTCATGGAAATTATTGACCAGCATACTTAATTTTGTTTGGTTGAATGAAGTTCTCCTCTTGTGTTGATCAAAAAGCTTGTTTGTTTGAGTCTATAAATTCAGCATATTTCCATTTGTAAAGACATTTACTACATGCTAATCTTCAAACATTTTGAACATTATACAGATATTTGGCATGGATTGGTACCATGGATGTGAAAATAATGAGTTTCTTGTACCAAAAGATCAAGAAGATTTACTGGAAAGATACTCTTCACCAGGGTGTTGGTCAGAATGGGGAATAAAAGCACCTGAATGCTTTAATTCATCTCAGGAGTATCTGACCAAGGACACGAATGAAACTGAGGTAGAATTCAATTTCATTGATAAAAGTTTCAAAGATGAAATTGAGTTTGACCCTTATCTACAAGATAAAGATCAATCTAGCAGCTCAAGTGTTTGTGGAGGATTGTCTGAGCAATTTCAACAAACAGAACTCTCGTGTGATCATCAGTCCAAATACCAGCTTCAGGATCTATCAACTTTCGAACACGTGGATGACATTTTCTTGTACAAGCGTAACTTCTGGGACTAAGATTCTTGGTTTTATGCCTGTATGTGTATGATAGTGAAATCATGTAGCATCTGAAACATACATACTTGTATTGTAGCAAATCCAGTACAAATTGAATTTCTCTGTGGTGTTTTTTCGTTCCAAATTTCACCATTTTTATCATAATGATTAGAGCCAATACAGACTAACACAATCATACTTATTTGTTCCCAGAACTCTATAAGAATGAACCTGTTATGGCATGGTAAGGGCTCTATTTTCTTTAATAATTCTAGAATGAAAATTCTTTTTTACCTTTTCATTATATTTGTAACTGAACACAGACATTCAATATTCACTTGCTTACCATAAGCATGAAGTTATTCCAATTCATATGACTATATTTTGTCTTACGGTCTTCACATGTTTCACATGATGCAGGGATTCTGTACTTGAAGATTTTCCTTGTGTTGAAAGCCTTCAAAAATCTTTCTTTTATCCTGAAAACCAAAGCAGCAACACCAACGGTGATTACTACATTTTAGTGTATGAACAAGTAATTAAAAAATATCTATGAAATGGGTGTACAAGTTACTAATTAGTTATTTCTATCAGGTGGAGTTCAGAAAGATGTTGAAGCTTCAGGGTTTGTTCCTTGCAACTCTGACTCTAAGGATTGCCTGGATATGGAGGTAATAATTACCTTTATTTAGTACTTTAATAGTGTTTCCAAATCATAAATTTGTAGTAATCATATCAAAATTGTCTGAGTTTGTGCCGTGCAACTCTTTTGTTATGCTGTAACATGTATTACATGCAACAAACTACAATTGCTATGGACAAAACTTAGATACAGTTTTCCAAGTGTTGTTGGCCTTGTTCTCTAATCAGAACTGAAGTTCACTTCGGCAAACTGCGTAATCCTTTAATTCATATTTTTATTACATGAACATTGAGGTGAAACTCTATTTCTGATTTGAGAATAGTACCACCAGAATTTAAGGAAGTGTATCTAAATTTTGACCAATGTTAATTTCTGTATTGTGGAGATACTTTTATGTTTACACACTTTGCTGTAGTTTTAAGTATTGCTTCCTTAAATTTTTGCTCTAGCAGAAACGATCTTATCCAATAATTTCTTTTGTTCAATCTTAACAAGTTCAAATCATAGAAAGGCAGAAAAAAAGAGAAGCAACTATACCTGTAGTGTACTAGTATTTCTTATATGTGCAGTATTTTGAGAAGATATAAAGTAAATCATGATTGGACATATTGTTTAAACTAACAGAACTTTGCTTTTTTTCTCTTGAAGGCACGTGCGATCAAAATCTTGGACCCTTCTGTGCAGTCTAATGGAGACAAGACCATGCCTGAGCAGTTATCCCTTGAGGAATTTACACTGCAGGGCTTTGAGATGTTAATTGCACAGGTATGTGACTGAGAACTGAAATTATTGGCATGCCTAAATACAATAATAATAAGAAAGGCTACTAACACACTATCTTTCAACATACTCTATTATTGCTTGATGTCTCTTCCAAACTAAATAATGCAATCCCACTCCCTATCTAGTGAGACTCATGGAGTTCACTCAATAACAAAGAGTGTGATGAAAAAAAGTGTATTGCTAGCATTTATGGTGCAATAATACTTGTTGATAATTTTTTTTTTTCCTTGTCACATGATTAGTTCACAGAGAAGACTCGTATTCGCTTCCGAGATGCCCTGTTCCGCCTTGCCAAAAATACAAAACAACAAGTAGTAGAGGACTTGGATGGAGATCTTAACATGCATCAAGAAATGCCACCCTCAGTTTACAATGAATCCATGAGGTACATGATATAGATATCTTGCAAGCCTTGTTATGTTCTTTTGATGCTGAAACAGTAACTCTTTGTTGATTTGGATGATAGCATAACTTTTGCTTGGTTTGGCCTGTAACTACTCATCACAAATTGCACTCTAACTCCTTCAATACTTCTTTTTGGGCATGAAATATGCTTTTACTATTGTTTGAAAGTACATTCTACATATTGGAATATTATGAAACAAAGATAATTCTATTCTCTAGTCAAGTTTTTTCACATTAATTCATTCTTCTGTAACTCTTTGTAAGACACTGAGTATTTGTGGTGTTAAACACAACACAAATCCACATAATAGTATACAGTTTTGGCTTTCCCCTAACTACTTAAAAGATGAAACCCTTGATTGAAATGGTAACTTGATTGACAGATCTGAGGACAAGAAACCAATGGAATCAGAGACCAACAGTGTTGACAGGGCAGTTGCAAATCTCATGTTCAACAAGATGGAAATTAACATACTAGATATTCCTTTCACAACACTAGTTAACTTGAAGCAAGAAGTTAGTGGAAGTAAAGGTCTTGAAGAATAAAGCTCAAAAGTCTCATTCTCCTCAACCAGAAAAGTTACCTGCCCATGCTTAGGTTCCAAGGATCAACAAGTAAAGCACAGAACCATATATTGCCAATGAAGATCCTACTGAGAAGTTATTCATGCTTGAGTTTAGTTAAATACTGTTTTTGTAGCTGCTCCCTGGTATCTAAATAAACCAAAAAAGAGAGTAGAAAAACCAATTTCCTGTAATTATCCAACCCCTTAAAGTGGCAAGGAATTTTGACTATTTTTGGCTTCTGAGATCTCCATGTATATATATGCTTCTGCACTTGCATTATTTGTGTTATGTAGCTTCTATCCAATGGCTAACTGTATCCATCCAGCTCAATTTTGATTTTGATTGAAATATATGATTGAAATTGATCAACTAGGAAGAAGCAAATTGAATTGTTTGTTTTAAATAAATATGATATGACAACAAACTAGATACAATGAATATTTGATGAAGGTAATATCATATGGTATGAAAATAACTTACTTTACAACTCTTCAAGAAATATAAATATACCTGCTTATGTGATTCAAGTCATGCATAAATATAGTTGCATCTATATGAACTAAAAAGGAAATTCACCTATGAGAACATGACTGAGGCTTCGGTTCTTAAGATCCAGAAACAAGAATGTTAGATTGACAATATTTTTTGTTTTCTCCCACAATATTCATTGCTCTTTTATTTGTTTTATTTAGTTTTTTATTACAACTTGAGAATGGAGTTGAACATATTCTGTAATATGACTTTCTTCTTAGAAATGGTTGAACACAATGGAAGAAAAAGGCAATAGAAATATTGGAAAGGAAATGGAAGACGTAACATTTGTGGGTGTCCACTAAGGGGCTAATTTCACAGTTTAAAAATAAGGGAAATTTACCTTTTTATTTTTCTTTACATTGACTTCGAGAAATGTCCAAATTCCAATTCTTTTAGAGGGATAAAATTATTGCATGCTAAAGTCTCAGAAAAGAAAAAGAGGGAAACAATGACATTTTTTTTTTCTTCTTAAATAAACTTGGTTTCAAAAGGTTGACTTTTGTATATGTTTTGATTAGTCGTGAGTTCAGACCTGAGATACCTTGGAGGATCCAAAGAACTTAAATTGTTTTCAGATTATTTATTAGTTTTCCATTTAATTTTCGTTGAACTCCCAAAATATAAATAATTTAAAGGATTTTAGCTATTTTGATATTAATATATATAACCAGTAATGGCCAATATTTTATTTCAATTCTAATAAATACCATTGCATCCAAAACTATATATCTGACGTTTAGCTAGATTAGTGTTTGACATCATGACAAGTTATTTAGGACATGTTTGATATAAGTTAAGCTTGTTTTTGAGATGTTTTTCTATGGAAAAGATAGAGTTTCTTTTTAATAATAAAGATTTAAAAAAAATTAAAATCGCTTCTAGTTTTGCAACCACGTTTTTTGATCCTCACAAATAAATTGCTAAATACTCTTCCTTGTGATTAAGATGACAAAATAATTCATACTAAAAAATACTTGCACTAAAATTTGCCACCAATAAAAAGAAAATATTTAAATAGGTATTTACAAATTACTTATATACGTCTTTTATCCATCTAATTGTTATGGGTATCATATTACCTGAACTCAGATACTGTAAGGAATTTAGGCTTTAGAGTAACTTTTATTTATTTGAACTTATATTTTAGAGAAAGTGTTGTTTAGTTAATTTGCATAAATTTATTTTTCTAAAAACATGATAAATTTACTCACTTATAATATGGAAAAAAATTACATGATAAATTTCTATAATAACCAAACCTTTATTATCCAAAATGTAATTATCTACTTTGTGTGGCTTTATTTAACCATACGTTATCAATATCATTACAATATTTTCAATTGATTTGAAATTTCTTAATATAAAATTAGAATTTCAGCCCCATCCACTTGAGCTTGAATTTTCAACACCAAATCAAAGAATTTTTATTTTTTATTTAAAAGAAATAGTAGAATATACTGAATTGTTCAGGTCAGGGCACGTGTACTTGACTATATCTAAACTTGGGCATAAACTTAGAAAAATCTACTCAGATTTGATTATTAAAGCACTTACCTCAACTTGAGAATAATTGTTTTTTGTGAGTGATATTATTAATTATTTAAAAATAAAAAGTATTAAAAGAGTTCAAATTGAAGACTTTATTCTTTTTCAATTTTTAGTCCATTTTTATATGCTACACTCAGTCTAATTATTTTTATTATTATTTTAGAATGTTATCCAAATTTAAAATATACTCTAACAAAATTCCCTAAAAACACGTGTTTTTTATAATTTTTTTTCCGGCAATTGCTTCCTGCACCTCTCATTTGTTTTTTAGAACCCATTATATTTTTAAAATAACAAAACTATTCTTGGAAAATGTAAAAATAACTTTCGAAATTGGTATTTCGGAAGGAATATTGGGATGTAAAAATGACTTTATGATTTAGTTTTCTAAAATAAATTTTGAGGGTGTAAAATTCTGGAAAATATTTTCGGAAATTCAAAAATAACTTACAGATTTTGAAAAGCTTTTTTCAGAAATATATTTCGAAAAATATTTTTTGAAAACCAAATTTGCATTCCAGACAATATTTTCTTGAAGTTAAATTTGATTTCCAAAAAATATTTTCCGAAAGCTATCTTCAATCAGTTTCGGATTTCATTTTCTGAAAGTCTTTCGAAAAAAAATAACTTCAACGTAAACTGCAGTCCCTACACCAAATCAACGTTCAAAACGAAAAGCAACTCATCTCTACTTATCAAAACGCTTGGCAGAGAAGTCTGCACAACACCCACAATCCCTTTAAATATTTTGTGAAGGGTAACAGTGGTATTATAAAAAAGTGATTGGGTGCGAGAAGCAAATGTGGAGATACAAGAAGTAATTGCCTTTTTTTCTTGGGAATAACATATCTCCTTATTAATCTAGAAATCTTCACAATTTCAAAGGAAGGAGAGGTTAATTTTCTTAATTAAATATTCAATTTTTTAGAAAAAAAAATATATCCGTAAAATGAATATTTATTAATTAAAAACACTACTTAACCATTTTAACTTAAATTTTACTTAAATATTTTTAATTTTAAAATAGAAAATCAACTGGTATTTTTGAAGAACAATGGTCGAAACATCCTTCTTTCTTCGTCTATTTTGCATCTAACTTTGATGAATTTGTGGAATTTTTTTCAAAAATGAGGTACAGGATACATTCATATTTAGGAGGCTCAGTTGGAAAAGACGTCGATTGAGTGATATTTAAAATTTAGAAATGGTGATATTTGAAAAACAACTGAACAACATAAAAATGAATAAAAAAAAAATAAGAAGATATATGTTATCAGGCTAAGATGTTGTCATAACAAGAAGTTACCTAAATAGAGAAAAGGGACGAACAATTACAGGGCTCTCTTTCAATTTCTCAGGCAAGTGTTTTCAAATACCAATAGGTACTTGAGACTGATGTCCAAAAAATGAAGTATTCTAATTTGTTTCAATAAGTATAATTTATATCTTACAATATTATGCACAAATGTTGATTGTGATTTTCCTTTTTAGGTTATATGTTAACAAAAGATTGAACAACAAAGTCTCTCTTATGACTGATTAACAAGCATAGTTGATTGGTATATCAATAAACATTTTAGTACTATGAGAAACAGGTTATATTATATTGATCAAAATATGACAGAAGGTTGATGGCAGGGGAATCAAAAAAAGATCACACAATTCGCCTATATGGATATATGTGTTACGTATACTATGCTTATGCATTACATGGAAAAGCTGAGGAGATGCAACCTCAACAACTAGTCACAATAAATCCAAAGAATTTGAAACTAATGGATATCCTTTTATCTTTTGTATTTTTATAGTAAATGGGTTTTATGACCATCTTATATATTATGGGTTGTCAATGTCACAAGACTATAGGACACTTTACTTTTACTTTTTCTTTTCTTGTAAATGGGTTGGAATAACTCTTTTTATCCCATTATTTATAATATTTTTGTTGTTGGTAAAAAAATAATAATAATAAAAAATATTTTCAATTACTTACAAAAAATAAAAATATTTAATATCATAAAAATGTTTTTACTTTATTATTTTGTTTTTAACACATCCTTTCTTAATTTTTCTGTTATAAAGAATATTTAAGTTTTAATAATTAAAAATAGATATATCCGAAGCATCTCCAAATCAAGACCAATTTGCTAATATTTGTAAAATATGGAGTCAAATTCTTCTCCTTTACATATAGAGTAAAAACCAAACGATTAACGATTTATAGTTAAAAGACGTAACTATTAAATTCTAAATGAATAAAGGAAAATTTTACTTGTACAATAGTCATTCAACAAATTTTATAAGAGAAAGAAATAGAGAAAATTATATAAAATATAACTAGTGATATACCGCTCTCAATTTTCTTCAGAAACTCAAGTAAAACCTAAACTAATTAATTAAACATAAAAGCTAACAAAAAATGAAAACAAAAAACATCAACGGTATTTTCAAACCTTCATAGAATTGAACAGCCACCAAACCCCAACGTGCACCCCACAATGAAGTTTTCTTCATATAAATCAACACACCCTGTACATAACCCTCCAAAACCCAACAAACCCACCAACCTTTCAACCTTAATTTTCTCAAACCAAACCACAAAAGTTTCCTCTTCACCTCATTTCATTCTCTTCTCACAAACATCAATGGCATCACTCTTATCATCATCATTGTCAATTCCAACACCACCACCTCTACCTCCACTTCCACCGCCATTATTATCCAATGAAGCAACCATGGAAAAACCCTCCCTCCCACTTCGCATGCCCATCTCACTTCAACCGGCAAACACTAAGAGCAAACGCGATTCCAAGTCCAACAAACTCTATCGAAGGGTCCGATCGGTTTTCCGATCATTTCCCATCATCGTGCCGTCATGCAAGATGCCGACGGTCATGGGAAACCGTGGCAACGAGCTCCACATCCATGGTGGCACAAGAATCACCGGAACCCTATTCGGACACCGGAAAGCCAGGGTAAACCTTGCATTCCAAGCAAACCCTAATTGCCAACCGTTCCTGCTCTTGGAGCTGGCTATCCCCACAGGGAAACTGCTTCAAGAAATGGGAATGGGACTGAATAGAATAGCGTTAGAGTGCGAGAAACACTCTCACAACAACGAGAAGATTAAGATCATCGATGAACCCATTTGGACATTGTTTTGCAATGGGAAGAAAATGGGTTATGGGGTGAAGAGAGAGCCTACGGATGATGACTTGAACGTGATGCAGGTGTTGCATGCAGTGTCTGTGGCTGTTGGTGTTCTTCCCAATGAGATGGCAGATCCTCATGATGGTGAACTCTCATACATGAGGGCACATTTTGAACGAGTGATTGGGTCTAAAGACTCTGAGACTTATTACATGATGATGCCTGATGGAAACGTTAACGGGCCTGAACTTTGTGTGTTCTTCGTTAGGGTTTGATATGAGCCATGTGAGAAACGGATTCACAAGGTTGAGGTTGAGTCTTTTGGATTGTGTAAAGGTTGCAAAACACATCATGTGATGAGATTCATGGTTTAGAATGAGATGCATTCATAGAGAAACCAGGGTTGTGTTATGACGAAAGAGAAGGTGGTAGTGTTAAGGATGATGTAGATTTCTTTGTTCCTTTGGTAGGAAGCAATGTTTTTTTTTTTCTTAATTTGTAGTAATTAAGAACATAGATTCGTGTAGTTTTTACTTTTCTTTTTTCTATTTTCTTTGAAATGGTGATGGGTTAAGAATAAGTTAATGAACTTCTATGTAAGTTCGAACATTTTCTTGAACCGTTCTGTCAATTTTATTATGTGATAATGTTTTAATTTGCATAGGGATACATGTGTGTTTAGTGAAAATGTTTTTCTTGATGAATTTGATTTTTAAAGTATTTTTGAATAGTTTTACTTTTCATTAATTATTTAAGTGAATTGAGTGAGAAGATTTGATATAATTTTATGTGTAATGTGACGGGAAGACGTGAAGAAGACGAATATGATCGTGGCTACAATAAATTCCTGCATATTATTTTTTAGTATAAAATCTTGAACATAAAGTTTTTTTTTTTTTTCTCTAGATTATCTATATCGCAATCTGAATTTGATATGAAGTATTTTATTATTTTTGACAACTTTTTACCTTTTAAAATAAACCAATTATATCATTAACTATTTTAATAATCTTCGTATCATTATCGCTTTCTATGTAGTAGTTGCTTACTTTTTTTTTTATTTGCTTGCAGAAACTTTATTTTTAAAGTTAGGCAACATTATCTGTATCAACAATTACATGGTTAGGCTATTTAAACACCCTTGTGAAAAGTGGAAATTATTGTATTATGATTTCTTTAATTGAGTTTACAATGCACCTTAGTTATTTATACAAAGAAAAAAATAAATATACAAGCAAAACTCTCTGGTTCAGCTAATTATAGTTATTTTTCCTAAATTATAAACCTTTTTTTTGGCATTAATTTGACATAACAAATTCGAAGTTGTTTTAATTTGAAATATGTATATATAAAAAGTAATTATGAAATAAAAACAATTGTACATAATATTCAGAGTTTTTGATAAAACTTATTTAGGAATGCGTTATCCAAGTTTAAGCTCTACTAACACTTTTAAAATAAGACATGACATTAATATACTTGTACTATTGTCTTCTTTTGAAAAAAAATAATAAATAGATATATTACTTAGTCAAGAATAAATATTTTTTAAGTAATTTAAATAAATAATTAAGATTTATTATTCGCATATAAATTCTTAGAAGCATTATTGTTTTCCTTTTCCACATATTATTAAAATTATTATCTTTGACTTGTTATCGTTCAAAAGAAAAAACGCAGACATTATAAGCATTTATTTGCTTTAATGGATCGGACTATTTCAAATATTCTGATATTTATATATTTATAATAAAAAAAGAAAAAAGTGAGTGAATTCTACCACTAAAATAAGTGATTATTCATCTATTTACAATTTAAATTGATTTAAAATGTGTTTACGAATTGTAATGCTTACAGAATGTGTATGTACTTTTATATTTTGTATTTTAATTGGTAAATGCTTAAAATAACTGGCTCATTGTCAAATTGTTTGAGCAATTAAGTAGATTAATGTTATTTTCTTTATAAACAAAAAAAATGTTTTTAGGTACTAATTTTAGAATTAATTATTAATTAGCATATAATTTTTATTTTATTAATTTATAAAAATTAATATTGTATATATTTACATTATATTTGACATAATTTATAGTGAAATATAAAGTTAATTCAATTTCATAAAATTAAATCTTATATCTACTTATATATTAAACTATTTTTAGTCTATATTAGTTCTTTATCATGAAATATTAAAAAGAAGTAAAATAATATTTACGATAAACCAACTAAAAAATACTTATCATTTAGAATTAGTAAAATTTAGTAGATTTTATAGTGTTAATAATAAAGAAGAATTACGATAAAAATAATTCTATGTTTTTCTATTTTGTTTTAAAAATTTTAATAAATTTATTTTTATACGTTAAAATATGAATATATATTTTAAAACTGTAAAAGATTTTCAAAAAAGTTTTTAAAACACAACATAATATTTTTACATTGAGAGTTGATATTACACTTTTCTTATTCATTCCTTTAGTTATTTTTTTTATTTTTAAATTGTATTTGTTGCATTTATAAAGTTTTAGAAAAACACTATATTGTTACAAGTTCTTGTTAGTTACTTTTGATTTTCATCTTCGAAAAAAAGTTGAAATTATCATTTCTTTTGTCCTAATATTTATTTAAATGGTAGAACAATGAAATATGAAATATTTTATAGATAACAAAAATAAGAAACTATTTTTGTTAAAATTATTGAAATTTACAAAATTTAATGATTCAGTATAACTTAATTAATAATTATATATCAATATTTTACTTACTTAATGAGGAATATTATTAAGTCATAGTAATTATAATTATGTTGTTTTAGTTAATCTCTAACAACAATCCTAACGTTTTATTTTATTTTATGAGCTTGTTTGTCATTTTACTTTAAAACTTTTATTATAATTTTTATTTTAAATGGAAGAGTCTTTTGTAAAACAAACATTTTAATATTTTTTATTTATAGTTCAATCTTTTAGAACTTAAATATACTATTTCAAATTGAAACATCTTATAAAAATTCGGATTTTAAAATTATGATTATTGTTATAACCTTATTAGAAATATAAATAAAAATACAACCATGACACACTATTGAAACTTGAAAATAATATTTGAAATTGATTTAAATAATAAAATATTTTGTTTCCACAAATTATATTTAATCAAATTTTTTTAATGTAATTTTCCTTAAAATATATATTATTGATTATTTTTTTAATATTTTGACTTACTTTATGCATGAAGTAATTTAAAACGTTAAATATTATATAACAATTTCTATTATACATGGTTGATATAATATGATCTAAAATTAAAAATATAAACATAATTTCACAATTGAACATTATATTATATATGAAATAAATTAATGTCGATAATTTTTTATAATAATTGTACATTAATACTTATTAATAATAAAAAGGAAAAAAGAAAACACCGGGGTTTTCGAGGGGTTTTTCATCGTAGTTCCTTCGTCTCTTCCGCCACACACAGGTGCACCAGCTACCTTTCCTTCCATCCACACACAAAGTCAAGGTAATTGTTTTTCTCTTCTGGGATTCACTACAATTGCTTACTCAACTATTCATTCGCTTAGTTTCTATTGGGTTCTTAGAGAAACAAAAAATTTCGATGCTTTTAACAAGTGAAATACCAGCAAAACTAAATCTCTTCCTTGAGTCTTGAATGCAAAGTATACCATTTGTTAGTCACCCACCCTTTTCTTGTTACACGCGCACTTCCATTTCTCCATGATACTGTGAAATTAAGTTAAACTGAGAGAAGGAGTTGGTTAAGTTTTGCTCATAAGCTGTTTGATAAAATTTATGACTGAAGATCTTGTAGCTATTTTATGGTGCTGAAAATGTTCAGGTTTAGGCCCTGATTCCCTTTCTCTTCTCTACACCACGTGTATTAAATCTTTATAGTTACATGCTGGATGTAGGGACGACACAATGTAACTAGAGGATTAAACCCGTATAGTTACTTGGTGGATATTGTCCTTGCCCGTCTTTTGTGGCTGTTGATCTATTTAGCATCTATTGCCGAGTAAAGTTGGATTATAAGTTGCTCCAAGTTCGATTTTAGAAACTTCACTTTTATATAGAGTTGAAAAATTCGAAACATCTGAAGAGAATGAAGAAAATGAGTTTCTTAGGTGAGAGAACAGATTTGGCTTATGAACATTTGTTTCTAGCATACCATTCTTCCTTAGAAAAAATGGAAATCAGAAAATGAAAAGAATTGGCACGCACAAATGTTATGACTTTTATTAAGAAGTGAGTTTAAGCCTCTAAAGTGATGATTGCCTCACTTATATACTCTAAATCGACCTTATTTTTAGTCGATGTTGGATCTCTAACACAATCTCCTTACGCCGAAACATATATGTCTCGAGTGTGGAACTAGATATTTGTGGGTGGTCTGATAATGACCTGATAGCTGGTGATAGTGGCCTAACAGGGAGTGATAGTGGCTTGATAGCGGGTGACATGATAGGGTTAATAAACTTCACCAGGATAGGCTCTGATATCATATTAAAAAGTGAGTTTAAGCCTAATTCATCTCTACAAAACTAGCTTATAAAGTGAGGATTTCCCCCACTTGTATACTACAAATTGGCATTATCTCTAATTGATATGAGATCTTCAACAATTTTAATTCTATCTTGTTTGTTTGGATTTCATTTATTTGATGCCTGGATGAAATTTTTTGTTGTAATTGTTTCTGTTTATAAAATCTGTGGCTAACTTACTACGTTCACATTAATACAGGAAAGTGATTGCTTGGACCACAAAGAGTTTTGCTAAGTCCTGGGTCAGCATGGCTACCCAGACAATAGCTGAAACTGCACAGAAAATTGTCAGCCCCGAAGCCCTCCGCTATGCAGCCAAACAATCACAGCGCTGCCTTGTTATTCCTGTCCGTCTCCGTCGTGCCATTAAAAAATACCTTCAAGGTCCTTTATTTTCTTGGAGCTTACTTTATCTTAATATCTGGAATATATATCTTTATATTGGCACATTTGTGTGACTGCAAGTGTTCATGTTGGTCTTGGGATTATAGAGCAGGAGGAGCCATATATGAAGAGTAAAGTATTGAGACTGTCTCAATCATTTAATCAAATCAAGGATGTCAATCTACAGTTGGCAAGCACCACAGCAAAGAAGATAGTTGAAGACCCTTTAAAGTCTATGGAACAATCAAAACGTTGGAAGATTACGAGCTCTTATGGGGACATTGGTCTCATGTATAGAGATGATGAGACAATTGCTTATGTGGCTTCTCGAATGCCTGCTGTTTACTCTGCTTGTTACAGAGTACTTAAAGAGGTAGAATATCAAGGAAAAAATATAAAGAAAAAGCAAGGAATAATATACCATTAAATAATTGTTGTTAAAGTTATGACATAACCAGGTGAAGTGGGATTTTGAGTTACTTGTTTTATGTTAATCTTTTCCTTTGTAGAATAAATGGACGAAGTTTGTTAGGATGAAAACAGAAAGGAAAGGAAAAAAATGAGCCAACAATGGTTTTGAGTACATCCATGAACGTGATAATATAAGTAGGAAACATTAGGATATTAATGAAAGTGTTTCTTAAAGGGAAGGGGTTGATTAAGTTGACACAAATGAAAGGACTAGATATAAATGCACTCTCTTATGAGATTGAGTCAGATGAGAGCAGTTTTGCATATCGAAACAAGGACTATGGGAAAAAGTTTAGGTCTAAACATAACCGATCCAAGTGAATTCAACTCAAATGAGTGAACAAAATGATTAGAATCCTTAATATGTGTGGTTAGCGTGTCTTCCTCTTCATCTTGCTCTCTTTTTGCTCCTCTTCATTTCCAAATTGTATCATTTAGGTTGAGGCGTTCTATGTTACTTAATTTCTTTAAAGTATGAATCATGTGGGACAAGACAATTCTTATTGTTGTGAATCATACATTTCCTGGACTTATATTTTCAATTTTAACCTTTTTATTTTAACGAATACTGCATAAGAAGGCCTTTCAGTCTTGAATAAAATGTTGGCTTGAACTTAATCTCAACAAAATTCTCTTTTTAGGTTCGCAGAAGGCTTCCTGGTTTCTCCCCATCTAAGGTATTGGATTTTGGTGCTGGGACTGGCTCAGCTTTCTGGTAAAATATTCTCAAACTTTGTTCTGGTGAATGGTTAACTTTGATAACATGAATCTTTATGATGTTATTGAACTTTTTGTTGCCTTTCAAATCTTATGATGTAGGGCACTACAAGAAGTTTGGCCAAAATCTTTGGAGAAAGTTAATGTAATAGAACCATCACAATCAATGCAGCGTGCAGGTCGGAGCCTTATACAAGGTAAAATGGTGGTAAACTTCTTTAAAAATGATAGACTTATTATTGCTTTCAAATCGAGAATAAAGCATATTTAGTTTTAGGAGGAGGCTGGAAGTGCAACAGCTCTACTTGAAATGTACATTCGAAACAATGGAAGAGGATTCATTAAGATGTACATTTACAATTTTGTTGAAATCATGGAACATAATTGCATTTTTAGCTTATTGTTTTTGGACTACCAAATCCTTGTCATTTGACATAAATCTTAAACGAGCTAGAATATTATCAGTGAATTTTTTGTAGATTAAGTGATTATATTTTTTATCCTTTCCGTGCCCTAATGCATCCTTGGATGAGTAATTAGATCATGCTATACTGGAAATATAATTGTCAGGTTGGGGGTGCATCACATGCTAGAAATGTTAAATCCACAATAGTGCACACATGGTCTTTGATTATTTACAACTTTGAGTGTTGGTACTTTTGGCAAACTACTTTGTTCAACACTTAAAAGTTTGAATATTTTGTTAGACTTGATTAGAAGTTCAGTAGTCTTTATATTCAATGAACTTAAGATGAACAATTTCAAGATTGCAGAAGCAAATCCTATTCTTCCAAACTTACAGAAAAGGGAAGAGAAAATTATGTACTTCAAGACAGTAACAGAGTTATTTCATCGTATATATAAAGGATATGTTTTAGAGGATGGTGCTGTGGTATTTGTATTGTGTGCGATCTCTCAGGTGCATGGAAGAAAATAAACAGCTGTTTCATTGTATATATAAAATTTATGTCTTATTATATAGGATTTTCACATATTTGATCACTTTTACTCTTTTCTATAATTATTTGACTTTTATCCAATTGTTATTTGACGGTCTAATTTTAGATTTATCCAGTTAGAATTTCTTTCTTGATATTTGACATTGGAGAAAAAAAGATGTGTGTCCTTTTAATATTGAATCCTTAATAATATCATGTTTTCTTTGTTGTAATTTTTACATTTTTGTAAAAAATTAGGAAAGTGAAACTAGTACATGCCCTGCCCCATTGTCATCCCTATTGTAAGGGTGAGTTTTTTATTTATAGGAGAAAATTGTTAGTTAAATTAGAATATTTTAAAATTTGTGAAAGAAATAGTCTAACTTGTCTTCCTATGTTTGGTTCACCATTATGAATAAAATGAAATTGATGTACTTCTTTCTTGTAATGGTCGCCTAAGTCATTCCAGTCAATGCTTAATCAGTGCATACCATTGACTGTGTTCCAGGATTTCCCCCTTACAGAATGCTATGCATGTGTTGAATTATATGGTTAATTTTCTTGTTTAGGATTGATATTAAAAATCTTTCCCTTTCTGAACTTCCCGAGAAAAGTTAAAACTGTTCAATAGTTAGTGACTTTGAATTTTTTTTCTGCTGTTGGTTATATAGGTCTCAAGAATTTGCCACTTATTCATAGCTATGATAGCATTCAAGCACTTTCTAAAAATATTGGTAAATCAGACAGAGGGCATGACCTTGTAATTGCTGTAAGTTTATTCTTTTGATTTTTACATTTATTAAAAAAAGCATGTTATGCCCTTTTCAATTTAGTTTGTGCCATTAAGAGAGGAAAATAAGCCAACTTTATTAATGGACCTGGAAAAGCATGAATTTTTTCAAGGATGAAATTAAATCCTGTTGGATTTGTTTAGGTGATCTGCTTTGTCTTAGGTCTAGTGTGCTAAAATAAAATAATTCTTGTAGAAAAGAATTGCACGTGTTATATTGTATGCAATAAATTTGGAGTAACATCCTTGTCAACCAAAATCAATAATCACCTTAAGTATCTTACCGCATGGTGTTTGTTGCGAAAAGCTAAAACTAAAAAAATTATATAGTCCATCTATAGCTTACCTACATTGAATATTATTAGATTATGCATATTGTGTTTTATGAGAGGAATGTTGATTGACGTCCAGCTGTATTAGGTGGATTTGAAGATCTAATAGTTTACTTAACTAAATCATTGAACATAAAGGATAATCAGGTATTCCTGTATGCTTCATATCTTCAGATTTGGCTATGCTTTTTTCTTTCCATTCAACTTTTTGCGTTTTGATCGAAACGAACAAAGTAGTTAAGCTGAATTTATTATTTTATTATACAACCCAATTTTCCTTTCTCGTAATGTTGGAAGGATCATGTTTTTATTGAATTTTGTCTTCAAATACGTGGCATAAGTATTTGTGTATGATTTTGTAAATTGATACTAATTGCTAGCAATGTGTTTTATTGGCTCAAGTCTTATGTTCTTGGAGAGATACCATCAATAAAGGATCGAATTACCATAGTTCGCCAACTTTGGGATCTAACAAGTGATCTTCTGGTATGGTTTCTTGCTCATACTTTCATTGTTATATGAAAGAGAGATTGTCTATAAATAATGTTACTTATTAACTTGGTGTTGTTTTAACGTGTAATTTAAGTAAAACAAAATAATTAGTAGCGGAAAAGGAGTGGTAGGAGTAAAGAAAAATGTCAATTATTTCAATTAATTCTTTAAAAAGGAATGAAGGGGGCCCCTTCGAATTCATAAGTTTATTGTGTTTAATTCTTTTGAATCTTATATCTAATGTTGTCTCCATATGTCAAATTTAATTCTTGTAGGTCTTGGTTGAACCAGGAACACCTCATGGATCTAATATTATTGCTCAGATGAGATCTCACATATTATGGATGGAAGAAAGAGTAAATTTACTACTTTTTTGTGAAAAAAATGAACAATGATAAACGATCTTTCTATTCTGTCTTTAGGCATCATAGTTGCATTTTTCCTTCAATATTTTATTCTTACTAGGCATGAAATTTGCCGTTTTTGTAGAAATATCGTAAAGCATCTCGTAAGAATAATGAAGTTTGTAAAGATTTGATCACTCAGAAGGCTGGTGCCTTCGTGGTTGCCCCTGTAAGTATATTACATTTTTACTCAACATCTTTCCCAATTATTTTAGTACAACTCATTTTTCTTCAACTTCTGCCTGCCCCATTCTTATCCTTTTCTCTTTTTTGGTAAATCTTCTGCATGCAGTGTCCTCATGATGGGATTTGTCCGCTGGTAAAATCTGGAAAATATTGTCATTTTGTTCAACGCTTAGAGAGGACATCATCGCAGCGTGCCTACAAGGTTTCTTCGTAATCCATATTTTACTTTCTGTACTGGAAGGATTGTTTTTCTTACACTTCTACTTTCTCCTTTTCCTGTGATATCAACAAGGATTAGCATAAGCAATTTATTGCTGATAAATTTCATCATTACAGCGTTCAAAGGGTGATCCTTTACGTGGTTTTGAGGATGAGAAATTTTCCTATGTTGTTTTCAGACGTGGACCAAGGCCAAGGCAAGTATTTTAATTAAATCTTTCATTCTTGAACTAAATCAATGCAGATAATAAATAGAATAACAAAAATCATTTAATTAGAATGTGCTGACAATGTACTGTCATGAATAATCTGATCATGGATTGTCATGTGTGGTAGTAAGGTTGATAACTTTTGTAATAATTACTTTAAAAAGCATATTTAAGATGATTTCTAATTAGTTAATAGTCTAAAAATCTTTGTTATGTGTCAAATTTAAACTCTAATAAAAAAATTGCAGAAATCTGTTTTTCTTGAAAATATAACAAGCCTATGGACATGTATCTCTTAATAAATTTTGATTTCTTTCTGTTGATATGGATATTTCTTGTGGTCACAATTTCTACTTACAGAAGAACACTTTCTGATCCTTCCTACCCTGATCATTGAATGGGATCAAATCCATATCTTTGAGGCATAGATACTTATCCTTTGTAACTCTTTTTTTTCACCCATCCCTTACACCAGGGAACCTTGGCCCCTTGACGGTGTGGAATTTGAGACTCTGAAGGAGCAGCATGCAAAAAGAAATCCAGAGGATCTTGAAATTGACTACGGTACATGTTTGCCTTTATGCTAACTTTTTTGCTAGAATACTTCGAAACATAACATATGGTATGATTTGTTAGTAGTAAACAAGCGTCTTTTTCATGGTATACACAGGAAAGGACTTCTGAGATTGTAAACTAATTTATTTTGATTATTATTTATTTGTCGCTTTTTCAGAGGACTGGTTGAAGTTGCAACAAGCTGATGATACTCTGCATGAAGTAGCTGATACAGTTGATGATTTGGAAACTGGTGACACTCCTTTGGAAGCAGTTAACGCTGTAACTTATGATTCCGATGCTGTGGAAACTGACAGTGGTGATGATAGTGACGATGACTACGAAAGGAGTGAAGAGAGATCCAGTGCTGATCTTGGAGGTGGCTGGGGCAGGATTGTCTTCATGCCTGTCAGAAGGGGTAGACAGGTCACAATGAATGTGTGCCGATCCACCAAAAAAGATGCCTCAGAGGGTTCATATGACCGTATTGTCGTCACAAAGAGCAAGAACCCTACATTGCATCATCAGGCTAAAAGATCTATCTGGGGTGACCTGTGGCCCTTTTGAAGCAAAATAATATTTCATGTTAATTTATTTTTTCATCTCATGTTCCTGACTCATATGTACCATATATGAGGGTAATGCCAGCAAAATTCAGAGGGAACAATAAGTTCACATTATAGATGTAGTTTTGCAAGTAGCTTTTACCTATTAAATCTCCTTCACGAAACACAGTATTTACGATCATTTGTTTAGAGAAAATGGAGAATTGTATTATGATTTTCTTAATTGAGTTTACAAGCAGTTTAGTTATTTATACTAGAAAAGAACTTGCTGGCTCAGCTACAAAACTAACTTACGACAGTGACATGGTTCTTTTAACAGACTTACCACAAAAGCATTAATTTTCTAATAATAGCTTAACTGAAACTAGTTATTTGATCCAAGTATCCCTTGCAAGCTGGAGAGTAAGTATATCGAGCACTCAGCTTGTTGAGAATCTTTTCAAACAACATAAGATCAAGAGATTTGGTAAAACATTCAGTTGAATGATCAGAGTATAAAACTGGCAACATGTGAAAAGGTTCAGCCATTCCATGTTCATCACAGATTCATAAAAATAAGAATATTCAACGCAATTTAGACCTGAAATCGTGTTTAAAATAACAAGACATTGTCATATAACCTAAAATTGAAATAACTAATAATGGATCAAACATCATGATAACAATCAACAAGAGTGACAGAACTTTGTATGGCAACATTCATTCCTTTTGGAAATTTCGTTTTGCACACCTATAAGTTTCTTTTGCACCTCCATAAAACTTCTTCAAACTTCTCCCACTTGAACTGAACATTATAATTTAGAATCAAGTTCTTACACTGAAAATTGACATCCTCTGATACCCACAAAAAAATCATTAGGCTTGTTATACTCTTATTCTAGTAATCTAAGATGTACCACCATAAAAACATCTCATTCACACCAAAACACAAATTAAGAAAATACATGCAACAACTTCTAGTCAAATAAAAAGATAGGTAGCTTTCATTTTCCCAACAATCAAATAAAGTTATGCAGCCTGTACAAAAGTGATGACTTCCAGGTCAATACCACCCTTGAACCAAGTTTACCAAGTTACCCAAATTAATTACATTTCATATATAACCAACTATTTGCATATCCATTATTAATCCTCATATACAAGTTATTCACATACAAACTATAACAAAAAATACCAAAAGCAAATAGTATCCTAGCATTGATTTACATCCACAAATGAAACATTCTAAACTCCACAAACTATCTCTGATGAGAACATCTATGCAACATTTTTAATAACAACGACAATAACCACCAAATATAATTACAATAGACTTAGAATTCTTCAATGATTAAGAAAATAGGAATGAACATGATAAATATTAAAAAACAACAATGAAGGAAGTGAAGCTAATTCTTCAGCATGTCTGTCTTGCAACCTCCCTTAAAAGGCATCACCTATTGTGTTTAGCAAGCCCACTTAAACATACCAGTGTTACATCCCTATCCTATAACCATATGAACTTAAACAAAGAAAATATATTGTTACTGAAAATAAATATGCACATATAGAAAAGTTAATAATTCTTTGTTACTAAAACCTATATATGGATAAAACAATTACTAACATTTATTTTCAAGTTTTCTTTATCATCAATAAGAAATGAATAAATAAAGAGAACACTTGGGTGTTCCAACCTTTTTAAAAATTCAGTTATGTTCATATAGCCTCTACAAGATAACACCTGCATCAGTTAACACAAACAATCATATAGGTTTATAAAATTCCCAACAAAAAAATCTCCCCCTACAAATGTTATGGCCTTTCAAATATGCTTATACAATTATTTAACAATACAAAAACAGTTCGACAACGTTTTGTTAAAAATAGTTTATTCTCGTAATAAAGAAAAGAAAAAAAAATATCTTTAATAGCATAAAGTATAACATAGAGTGTGAAAAAAATCTTCAATACAAATGACCTATAAGGAGATTTTAAGAATAAGAATTGAATCCAAATCATATAAGGAAATAACATTCCTTTCAATCCAAAACCTAACATTAATAACTAATCATCACCTTATTCTATATCGGTTAGATAAATTAAGGATTTTGTGACTTTTGAAAAATCAATTTTTTTTATATTGTAGACTTTTGTAACTTCTTCAAATTAATACATTCTAAATCTATCCATTATTTGCTATTCTCTATTCTTCCAATTCTTCAACTTGTATGAATAGATAAAAAAAAAGGAAAAAAAATTAATACTAATTTAAAAATTAAAAACTTAATTGAAACATATAATAATATAGATACATGAGACATCGAACGTCAACCATTTTTTAATTTCATGAAATAAAGAAGTGTCGGCATAAAAGCTTAAGCTAAATAATCATAATCATAACACTAAAATACAATTTGCCATCAATTTGATTTCTAATAATCAAGGTAGCCATATTGTCTTTTAAAATTTTTATGCTCTATTCTTAAAAAAAAAAAAAAATACAGCAACATTTGTGCCACAACATTTGGACAAACTTATCTATCAACTTTAAGAGAAAAATAATAATAAAAAAATTCTATAAACTAGAATTAACTTAAGCATAAGTTTAGTCATAAAAATCTTTCATAAAAACATATTGGATACATTTATTTAAATAAATAATTATGTCAAAATATCATTTTGACTAAGTACAATGATTAAGTTCATACACTCTGAAGGATAGATCCGAACCACTTAATTTTTCCTCTATAATTTTGGATAATTTTTCAACCATTAAAGGTGAAAGATAATTTACCCAATCTCCTATTTCTGCCTTCCGAAAGAAATACTTATTCTCAATTGTCCTGCCTTTGCCCATGGTTCCACATTTATTTACCTTCAATTCCTTCATATTCTCAAAGCTACACAACTTAATTATATTTTCAATGATTCCACTACTTTCCTCTTCTTTAGTGAAAGGATAACCCAAGAATTCAGCAATTTTTTTCACATTAAAGACAACATCTTCTTTAATATCTTCATACTTTAAGAACAAAACCTTATCTGGCCTTGCAATGCTCTCTCTCCAATAACCAAGTATATGGTTCCATGATGGACCAAATCCAATTATCCCTTTGCAGTACCTTTCAAAAGCTTCCTCTAGAGGTAATCTAGGCAAAAATTCTGGCACAATTTTGTTGACAAAAAGCCAGGTAGATATGAAAGTGTCAAACAGGTTCCTACAAATATAAATTATTTTGGTATTACTTTCTCTAATTGATTTGGCCAATGAAGTAAATGGAATATGAGTACCAAAAATTCTTGGCTCTGGCATTTTGGGTAGCTCATGAACTTGCCAATTAGTTTCATCATAAATGACAAGTTCAAATGGAGGCACAAGTTCATGGGGATTGAAAACAAGTAATGGATGGTTCTCAAAGGAAGGAAAATATTGGCGTTTGACAATGGCAAAGGTAAGGGCTTTCAACCAAGTTGTGCCTGATTTTGGAACACTAGCAACAACAATATCATTGTCTTTAGCTTGGAAGTGATTTTGAAAAGTGTTTATGGCTTGGATTTCAGTTGATGAATACCAAAAGCCTTGGAATAAATAGAGATAAGATGTTAACCAACCTTTCTCTCTAGGAAGAGAGATAATTAACTCCTTACAATCTTGGCTTAATTTTTTTTCTTCACTTACTTTTTGCTCATCCATTGATTGGTTTTTTGTGAAATCTGAGAGATTTGTTGGAGCAATAGGAAGTGTTAATGGTAGCTTGATTTTATAGTAGTCACAAATTATTTAATATCAATTAGTTCAAGTAAGGAAAGAATCTTACACACTAATGATTTAATATTGGTTTTGCTATACCTTGTCTTTAAGCAAATGGTTAGTACTTCTAAAGATATTATTTTTTATTGAATGGTCATTTGGTTTATTGATTTTTTAATAGAAAGTTATTTTTTAGTTTTTAACTATACCTATAGGACAATGGATATCAAAACAAATGTTTTATAAACTTATTATATTTGCCAAATATGAAAATGACACTATGAAAACAAGCAACGGGCTCAGATTTTTGCATTTTCTTGGTAAGATTTTGAAGTTTGATTCAGTTAAAAGATATAAAATTATTAACTTTATAATAGTTATTTAAAAAATATTTTTTGAATTATAATTAAAAAATTGGTCGAGCATTAAAATTAAAATCTTTTAGGTTTTAACATAAATTCTTGTCATAATATTGCTATTTTTAAAATGAATAATTGACTAATTGAACTTATTTTCGTCATGATAAAGTAATCTTATTTGATTAAAATACACGTATTAACTACACTTTATGATTACAGCTATGAATCAACTAGTAATTTAGTTGTGGAGGGTTAGGGTATATGTGAATTGTAAAAAAATGTTTTTTTTTCTTCATTTTCTTAAAACTTTTTTATGATTCATTTGTTTAAGTGGATGAATTTACTCATTCAATTTTTGAAGATACACGATTTTACTCATTTTTTATATTTAAAGTTAATCTTTAGTAATAATTTTTTTCAGTCACAGAGTTAATAAAAGAAATAAATTCACATGATATGTGATACTATAGTTCATCTTTATATTTAAATTTAATATTTAATTACGGTCATAAAATCGTTTAAACGATTACATTCATATATTTTTAAAGTTTAAATTATTAATTAACTTTTAAAATATAAAGACTAAAATCAAATTTAATGAAAAATAGAGAAAAGATATATATTGAACTCAAAGTTCAATTCTTAGGATAATATCACAAGATAATATCAAAGTCTATTTTAGTGAGTTTTGATAGGTCTATTGTGTTACTTGTTATCCAAATCATCCATAAATATCTAGTTTCATATATGATTTGAGCAGTCTCAACATTGTGTTGGAGATTTCCATCAATTAGAGAAATAAGATTAATTTACAACATATAAATAAATATAAATCTCACCTTACAAGTCCAGTTTGTAAAGTTAAGTTAAATTTAAAGTTGAATCCTAAAAAATATATGTAAAAATAGTAGTTAATTCTCAAATTTTCTCTTTCATTGGTCAATGTTATTGATTTCTACATTTATTTGTAGTCATACAACAAAACTTATGTGTTTCTAATATAAAGAGAAAAAGGATTAGAAACAACCAAATGCATTACAATGTAAAATTAGATATAGAATATAAAAAGTAACTTAAAATCATATAAAGTAACTATACAAAGTTATATATATATATACATGTATATATACATATATATATGTATATATATATATATATATATATATATATATATATATATATGTATATATATATATATATATGTATATATATATATATGTATATATATATTAAATTAACTCTTATTTCAAGATTTCTTTCTCATATTTTATCTTTCTACAAGCTTAAATTTATAATATTAGTTAAAATTAGTAAAATTATATACAATTCAGAATATTTATGATTAAATTTAAATTTAGCACTTATTTACTAAAACTATGCTAAAGATTAATGGAGATTTATGCCTACTTTTCTTTGTAACAAAAAGATTTATTATTATTATAGTAATGATTAGAACAAAAACATATTGTTAATATATTTCAAAGAATATAGATATAAGATTTTTACAAGAAAATTAATTTCAATTATGTGATTTTGATTTTATAATGAATCAAATTATCATGAATTTTATTATTTTGTTTCTATAACAGAATGAAATTTTAATATTTTTATTTATTTTCTTTCTTTAGCTATACTTATGATAAGTATATTACTTGTATATATTCAGCCGTTTGCTTTTTTTTTTAATAATAGAAAAAAGAGAGAATATTTTCATTCTCATATCTTTTGTTTATTTTTGTGCATCTCTTCATCTTATAATATGATATTTATTTCATTTTATAATAAATGTTGAAGATCCTATATGGACTAGAGATAGATACAAGTCTCACCTTATAAACCCGTTTTGTAAAGTTAAGTTAGACTTAAAGTCTACTTCTTAATGTGGTATCAGAGCCTATCTTAATAAGGTTACTAGGCCTATGAGGCCACCCGCTATTATGCTATTATTATACCACCCTTACATATAAATCTCATGCTCGAATTGAGGAGTCTCGACGTGAAGAGGTGTGGTGGATATCCCACATCGACTAGAGATAAAACCTTTCAATAATTTATAAATGAGTGCAAACCTCATCTTACAAACTAATTTTGTAAGGTTGAGTTAGGGTTATAATTTTTTTTTATTAAAAGTAATTATAAAAATAAATAATATTTATAATTTTATTATAGGTAATTTTTTTTATTGTAGGTAGTTATTTGAATTTTAAAAAGTATTTAGTGAAAATATAAAATTGTAAGAAATTATGTATAACTAGGGATGACAAATGAGCTCGTCTGTGAAGATATTCTCCAAATTCGTTTAGATTTTGATGGGAGATCTTTGTATTGATCGTGTATTGGTAATATCATTTTTTTTTTCAAATTGTATAAGAGATGAGGATTAGTATTTATTCTTACTTTTAATTTAAATTTATTAAGTAACCTAAAAATGTTATATTAACTTTTCTTTGATTTTTGCTGATAAAAAAAACTTTTATTTGATTTATAGTTTTGTAATTTACTTTTAGGTCATATATTTGATTATTTCTATTATTTTATGTAATTAATTATTTGGTATTTATCTAATTGTTATTTGATATTTATAAAATTATAATTTATTTTTTGATATTTGAGATTGAAAAAAAATATGTATCATATTAAATGCTTGATACTGTCATATATTCATTTGTTGTTATTTTTATTTTTTTATAAAGAAATTATTTAATTAATATTTAGAACAGGAAAATGATATTTATTTATATTTTTACTTTAAAATGAGGACGTGATAGTCCTGTAGAGATATCCATGTTCACGAGTACGCAAGAAAGAAAAATTGGTGTATGTTATAAGTTAATGATAAATAATTTTTTAATTTAGAGTAGGTTGATTCTTTATTGCGTAGGTAATTCTTTTATATTGGATAATTATTTAAATTTTAAAAAAGTAGTTACTTAAATTGTAAGAAATTATCTTTATCGCAAGAAGTAATTAAAAGAAATAACCTTTATTAATGTTATAGGAGATAACTTTATTAATCTTATAGATGTGTACATAAACACCTAAAATATTCAAATTACTAAGTTAAAATATTGGATAAAATGTTTTCATTCATATATAGAACACCTGAACATTTGTTAAATGAAAAATATTAGAATGATAACCAAAAGGCAATTGCAAAGTTCACTACCACTCAAATAATTTAAATTTTTTTAGATTTTTAAATTTTAAATAATAAATGTTTCTCTTGCGTCGCCAAGCTAATTGGTTTGTGAGAAGCCAAATAAGTATGAGATTTCATTATTGAAAGGTTATCATCAAAGAGATTTTAAAAAAATGAAAAGGACAACGCATTCTGAATATCCCTGTTACAATACATTGCACAACTTTTTTTTATTTTATTTTATTTCCATTTTGCATACTTTTATATTATTAAAAAACTTATACTTTTTAAGAATGCTTTAAATAAATAATATTTATTTCCCTAAGTAAATCCTATACACAAACACAATATATTATTTTGGAGAAAAAAAAACTTTAAACTTGCCGTAGCTCTTAGACTTGATGAAGAAAATAATATCTATATATTTTAATATTAGATATAATCAGGGCCGGGTCCACGTTATGGAATTTGGGGGCGATTCACCCAATTTTTATTTTATTTTATTTGTTGATATATAAAAAATATTTTTTTCATTAATTTTATGTCTATATATATATATATATATATATATATATATATATATATTATTTTGTCTCTCCAAACTTTAATTGTCAATGATCAAAGCAAAAATATGTGATATTATGTATTTCTTTAAGAAGTATTATAGGTTTTATAAAACATTTTAACATTTTATTTTAATAAATATATTATAATTTTTTTTCTCTCCGCTAAGAAAATATTCTAAATCCCCCTTGGATAATAACATTTATAACATTTTTATAATAGTTAAAGTTCCATTAGTCTAATTATTATAACAAACATTACGTTGGCATGCAAGTGAAATGGGTACAAATCCTTTATTAAATATTTCAGATCCGAGTCTTGCATGGTCGTATTTTTTTTCACCGACTCCAAAATTGTGTTTGATAAAAATTTAGTTACTAAGTTTTTTTTCTTCTAGAATATCACTATTAACCTATTCAAAGAAAAATTTATTCAATCTATCATTTAACACACTGAATATAAATAAATTTTAAATAATGTTAATTTATAAAAGGAAGACATTAAACAATAGAAATAATTATAAGTATTATAAATACTATTTTAAAGTCAATGCGTTTATTTAAAAATATATCAATTTTTTGTTTATTTTAAATAGTTTTAACTGAGTATGAATTATTCAGAAATTTAATCTATATATAATGTTAATACAAAATGATTATATATATAGAAAGAGAGAGACATTGGACTATCACCAAATTTAAAGTTAGGCACATATTGTCCAACTCTATACCCCTATGTTATCAAGCTTTTTCACATTGAAAACAGTCTCAAGATTACAATTTAGATTAACAATTTATACAACTTTAATGTAAATCTTTAAAGCATGTGTTGAAAAACACATTAAAAGCTTTAATCGTGATTAAAAATTGTAATATAATTATGTTTCAAAACATTAAAACAAGAGCTCTATTTATAGAGTTTTGAAACTCAAATCAAAACTGAATCTGATACTCTTAATTCATTATATTAGTATTTAATTGATTATATTATGAAAAACAGTTTAATTTTTTTTAATCGGTTAAAAAGTATGATAATAAATTAAATCATTAAGATAATATTTACTAACTTTCTATTTTAATAGATTAAAAGAAGATAATTTCATTATTGTTTTTTTATCTTATATTAGAAATAGTTTAATTTATCTTATAAAGATGTGTTAATCTTATGGTTAGCTTTATGTGAAACACTCAAGTAATATTTACAAAGAAAGTCAACACATCACAAATACATTTACAACATTTTCATTCTTAGTCATTAAATAAAATTTAATTTCAAAACATAATCTAATGCGATATTTATGTTTGAGTATTTATAATGCCAATGACATACTCATGTTTACTAATGAAGTCAGTTGTGTGTAAACAACCACTAGTCTCATAAGTTCAAGTTTTTTTGGACTTGCATATATTTGGTTTGAAGGTGACTAACTTCCACTTAGATAATAAAGAAGTTCACACATTATTCGACATCTAATAGGGCTTCTTTCCATTTTTTTGACTTCCGTGAACATCTTAGATAACATATGTGGAATTTTTGAGTGAATTTCTTTTTATCTTTATGTAGAGAGAAAATTTGTGAAAATATAATATTAAAGAAATAATAACAACTTCAGTCTAATATGATGGATACACAATACCTACAACCACAATTTAATATATACCTACAACCACAATCTAATATAAATCTTTGATGTACCTAATTAAAAATAACCATGCACCACATAACAATCACAATTACACCAAAATAGATGATGGACATTCCAATTAAATGCAACAAATCTAGTCTAACAATTTGTGGTGATATTAAATATGAGAAAAATTACTTTAAATCATTAAAAGAATATGTCATTGTTTTTGCATCATTCATCAAACTTCATGTAAGTTATAGTTGACAATATTGTTACTTAATGGTCATTGCTTGTGATGTAACCTTACATGGATTAAACCTAAAAAACAAGTTATGGAGAAATTATTAGATAATAAATTGATAAAACAAATGGTATGAATGATTTTATTTATAATTATTTCTTATCAAAGACCATAAAGTGAAATCCTAGAAAAAATAACATCGAGTGAAGGATCATCCTCAATGTTTGATTATTTATCACCTCTATTAAGATATATTTGTGACCTTCCTTAATAGGAGTATAATTAACTCTAGACACTAATAATGATAAAAGTGTTGATAATGGTGTAACTATTGATATGGAGATGTTAAGGGTGTTATAAGTGATGAAAAAGACACTGATACAATAAATGGGTTGGGAAAGATATGGTTAGATAGATGACTCTTTTTGATTAAGAAGGTATGTGTGCAATAATGAAACATGATATATTGTACATGTAAAACCTTTTAAGATAAAGGATGAGATTTGGTGAAAAAACAGTTATATGTGTGTAGAAGTTGATGATGGAAAAAGATACAAGTGCAATAGATAGAGTGGGATAATTACTTTAAACATATATAATAGGTTTTTTTTTTTTTTTTTTTTGTTACCTTTTTTC
>Ga0209700_102822_pt1 | contig 34589 bp, 24 predicted proteins | sample SiratroredBW_FD_187528 | JGI IMG/M metagenome (GOLD analysis project Ga0209700, IMG submission 187528) | Root nodule microbial communities of legume samples collected from California, USA - Siratro red BW (SPAdes) (version 2) | ecosystem: Host-associated > Plants > Roots > Nodule | place: USA...
ATAAATAACAAATAAAATAAATATTAAATAATTAATGATTAAATAATAAAAACAAAATAAAAATAAATATATATTAGAAAAGTAAATAATAAAATAAAAAAAAACAAGAAAAGAAAACTGCTTCCAAACTGCTTACTTGATTTCCACGTTCAAGATGATAGAGAAAATAATAAATAAATAATAATAAAAAGAATGAGTCAATGGCAGTAGACTCCCATGTTCTCACTCCTTAACTCCACGTATTGTTTTAAAAAAAAATAATAAATAAATATTTTAAATAACAATTTTTTAAAATACTCAGATAACCACCAACCCACGTTCTCCACTTAAATAAAATAAATTAATAATAAAAACAGATTTTTACCATTGAAAAGTGTTTTAAGTCTCATTATTGGATATATTTACTTTAATATTAATTTTAATTAAAAAAAAAACAATAATTGTGAATGAGTCAAAGAGTAACCTCTCTTAACCTCTCTAAAACTGAATTACTAATTTTTAAAAAAAATATATCAATTAAAATATTAAAAATTAAAAAAAAATATATTGGTCAAGAATAAAAAAGGAGACATACGGGATCATTGGGGAGGAGGGGAGAACGAGAAAGAAAGAGGAAAAAGATTGACATTGAAGAGAGCAAGAGAAGAGGAAGAAAAATCACTATTGACGGAGAAAGAAAAAGAGCACGTAGGTATGTTTTCTTTTATGCTTTTACTCGTGTACCATGCATCTTAAGGTTTTACTGTGCACTCATTTCAAGTAAAAATTAATACATGCATTACAACCCATCCATGGTTCTCACCCCCTCCAAAACCCCAAGCAGCAACTATCTACACTCACCACACGCATTTCTGCTCCCACGACAACTACCTATTCCCCATTACCTTCTACTCTCCTCTCGTCATCACCCTCTCTCCACCGTTAACACCCTCCTTTTAGCCTCCGCTGCCATGTCCCAGCCACCACACCTCGCCAGCGTAATCACCTAAGCCTCCTCCATGTTCTTCGTTCCCAACCACACTCCATCATCAAATTTCCATAAACACTCAACGCTTCCACCCCAACCACTTTCTTCCTCCACCTCTAAAACCGGCTGCCCCAACCTTGATATCACAATCCCACCATAATACCCTCACCTCCAAACCACTGCGCGATCGCCGTATCTCCCATGTGCCTTCAGATTCATGTAGCAGCTGACCCATGTGAGTCTCGTGCTCCTCCAGCACCATCGACATCGCCATGAACAACCTCTACGCACCTCCAGATCTCACGTAACTTCCACCCGAACCTCGTTCTTCCTTCCCTGCACCACCAAACTCTCTTCTTGCCTCGCCACGCCATCACCTGTAAAAAACCTTAGAACTGCTCCCCTAACCATCCGAAACCATCCTTGCCATGTTCCTCCCTACGCCGCCAGGAAGCCACCATGCCTTCCAACTCCAGCCTTGGCAAAACAGCACTCGCCATACATGGCCTCCAGCCTAGTCACCACCTCCTGCCTTCCAAGCAAGCCACCATGCAATCATCACATCCCCCACTGCAGCCCCACTACACATTCTCGTCAACCACCATGCCTTCCACCTCCAGCGCACCTCCACGTGCCACCATCATTTTCCTCTCTATCCCTCTCTCTACCATTAACGCCAACCTCCTCCATGAACGTCACCACTATCCTCCACCCCCAAGTCTCCTCCACAACGTCAAACGCCTTGCCATGTACCCCTGCACACCTCCATAGCAACCCTGTTGCCAGGAGCCACCACCATCTTCATCATCCCATCTCCTCCATTGCTTTTGTACCACACCACCTAACCTTAAAAGGAGCCATGCGTCATCCTCCCATGCACCTCCAAACCCACGTAGCAGTCACTGTCACACCCACCAACACCCCTTTTGCCACCGTGAGTGTCACCAAGTACTTTAACGCCCTTCTCAAGTGCATTTTAGCCTCCAAGCCTCTGTTGTTGTTCCACCATCTGTGTTGCCACCTTGCATCGCCGCCGACGCCACCATGGCCGTCACGTCTTGCTGCCTGTTGGAGTAGCAGCGTCCTTCATGATCCCCACCTCCTGAGCAGCAAGCCATAGTCCTCCACGTGGCACCACCATACAAAACTCGCGCTCGTACCCTAGTCATACCCTCGCCGTCGACGAGGATCCCCATGCTTTAACCCTCACCATTGCAAAGCCAAACCATGATGATCCCTACGGTTTCCCCATCACTTTCCGCCATTAATGTACCACGCTCGCCGCCGCCAGCCGCCAGCGCTGCCGCCTACCATCACCTCCAAACTGTCATGCAGTAACCATACCTCCCACACACCCCCTAACTCACCACCGTAGAAGGTCAATCCAACAATAAACCTCCACCATGAAACTTCCGTTTGGCTCCACCATGCCTCCTAACCCCTGCATGCACCCAAAAATGATGATCTTACCTCTCTCTCTTCCGGTTTCATACCCCAGCGCCACCAATCTTCTTCAACCACCAAGCTAACCTCCAAATCCACTCAACGCCATGCCTTCAATTCATAACATCTGCCCGGACCTTGGTATCACAGCCCTCCAAGCCTTCACCTCCACAATGAACACCTCCATGGCAACCACTGTTAGTGACACCACGTCAGAAGAGCTTCGACGTCGTCGCCGCAAGTCGTCGTGCCGTCGTCGCCGACGACGGCCTTTACCGTGCGTCACCTTGCCCTCCATCTGCCTCAGCTGAATCTCCCTAGAGGCAAGCCTTCCTCGCCCCTCACAGCGCCACGTGTACGCCTCAAACCCTAATGGGTTAATGGGGGTGCTTCCTACACCCACACATATTTTGACCTGCACCTCTACATTTTTCTAAATTCTAAACTACCCTTAAACTAAGAATTTCCATTTTTTTTTGCATGTATGATCCCCCTAAAGCCCAAGCTTTAAACTTGGCACTGTTTCTCAAAGCCAAAGCTTTAAACTTGACACTGTTTCTCAAAGCCCAAGCTTTAAACTTGGCACTGTTTCTCAAAGCCCAAGCTTTAAACTTGGCACTGTTTCTCAAGGCCTAAGCTTTAAATTTGGCACTATTTTCTCAAAGCCCAAGCTTTAAACTTGGCACTATTTTCCAAAGCCCCAAGCTTTAAACTTGGCACCTTACCCAAATCCCAGGCTTTAAACCTGGCATTGATGACATTCATTTCCCTTACTTTCAAATCCAAGCCTTTTCAAGCTTTCAAAAACTTCAAAATATCAAACCAACCGACAATTCTATCAATAAAAGAACTACGTAACCCTGCTCTCTATCCTTGATAGAGATACGTAGGAGCGAGGTCAAATCCTTGTCGGGCTCCCCCCTTAAAAAATAATATATTCTCTTTGTTATCATTTGCATTGCATTCTTTTTGGGAAAAATAAATATTTTGAAAAAAACCACACTCTTTATTTTACTTATTTAATTAAAGGTACCGCCTTAGGACGGGCGTTGTGGGGGTGCCAATACCTTCCCCACACGTAACCGACTCCCGGATTCTAAATCCGGTTTCGTGAACTTGCCTTATCCGAGTTTTTTTGGTTTTTCCATAGTTTTTCCTTTAATAAATTATGGTGGCGACTCCCCTGTTTTATTAAACTCCGTTTTGAAAATAAAATTATATATTTATGATCACCGTCCCGGTTGCGACATTTACAAATCAATATAAGAGTGCAATTTGAGTTTGATCCAGTAACATGAGGATGATGTCATTTGTAATACATAGATTAAATAGAGTGAAAGAATGCATGACAGCACATCACTTTGAGACAAGAAATTTTAAACCAAATTTAGTACATGTGTAAGTTCAATGTCTAATTGTGCTTTTCAAAATTAATATTGACACCTTGTACAAATTGCAATCTCTTCCAAATTGTAATGGAACACATCTTTTTTTTTTTATCTGAAAGAATATGAGATGTATATGCCAATCAATTTAAAAAGATTTACATAGAAGATTATGCATACCAACATGTATAAAAAATTATGCATCACATTTTATATATAAACGTGTCACGGAATAATAAAACAAAACTTTTTAGGATTTTGACCAACAGTTTTGGAGTCAAAGTAATATATTTAGACTTAACATAATTTTGATATCTAATTTCCATGTAAAAGTTATTAAACTATCTTCGTATATTATAACGTGGACCAGTTTTTCTTTCTTCCACATATATTTTATATTGTACCGTTATGGCGGGGCAATGCTCAGTTTAAGACTAAACGTAGTCAGACAAGCATATTATGTTGGCAGGTCATTCTCCGTAAACTCAAGAAAAGATTCGACTTAGTAAGAGAAGATGACTTAAGGAGCTCTTGGGAAGTATTCTGGGCATACGGATACACCCCAATCATCTACCAAGAAAGCCCCTACAACTTAGCTTACTGAATTGATGCCATGATCCGGTTGAAATCGACATCCCCATGATGTGTCAGCAACTGCTGGAGATGAACTTGAACAATGAAAGTCTAGTATAGACCTCATCAATGAGCTTAGAGATAAGGCGAGGATTAGAGACTAGGTTGGAAACCTAGAAGCTACATGAAGATACAATTTCAAGGTAAAACCGAGATGCTTTCAGTGAGACGATCTCGTATGGAGGATGCATAGCAACGCAAGGAAAGACGAGAGAAAGTTTTCATCTAACTAGGAAGGACCTTTCCGTGTTCAAAACTCAATAGGGAAGGTGTATACCGCCTTGAAAGCTTGTCGGGAAAACCGATACCTAGGATGTGGAAGCCACATACCTAAAATTTTATTTAAGTTAAAAGTGAAATGTAGTGCAACACATGCTTCTTGTAACCTTACGAAGGTTCTCTTAATGAAAGGCTTCGGCGAACACCGTTCTCTGTCATTTAGAGTATTTTACAAACACGTCTTTACCTGTAGAATAGTTCTCGCCCACACAAGAGAAAGGACAAGTTTCACTCCATTGTGATCTCTCATAACTTAATCGCAAAGGGAAAAATTTCACTCCATTGCGATCTCCCATAGCTTAATCACAAAGAGAAAAGTTTCACTCCATTATGATCTCCCAAAACTTAAATCATGAAAGGAAAAGTTTCACTCATTGTGATCTCCCATAACTTAATCGCGAAAGCGAAAGTTTCACTCCATTGTGGTCTCCCATAACTTAATCGCAAAGGGAAAAGTCTCACTTCAAATTGATTTCCCATAACTTAACCTAGGTTGTCACCCATGATCATAATAAGTAGCAGAATGTGCCTATTCACAAAGAAGTCATCTCTCTCATCATCATTTGAAAGTAAGTTATGATAGTCACTCAATAGAATAAAATAACAATAAATGATAGCTCATTCAATAAAAGAAAATTAACAATCATCTATATTCATAGCCAAACTTTGCTCAAGCTTTACAAAACAAATCTTGCCTAAGAGTTGGTCAAGGCAACCACACAAATGAAGAAAGAAGAAGAAGAAAAGAAAGAAAGGCAAGAACGGTCGCACACAGCAACAAAAAAAAATTTTAAGTACAAGAAGCAATTCTAGGGCATCTGCTCCTCGTCATAAGGTATATCCTCCTCGATTACAGTTGTAGTCTCCTTTGCAGCAATAGGGGGAATCTCTTCAATTGGCACCAACTGCCCATTGTAGATGTTCTTATTCTCATCTATCTCGTTCTTCTCGGAGACACCATAAATAAGACAGTTTGGCAAACGGCTTAGCGGAAGGATAGGGAGTGAATTGTCAAAATATAGTCTTTCATCTTGTTCAACTCTAGCTCCATCTGAACCTTTTCTGAAACAACCTCGTCATGGGCCATCGTGGTCTTGACCAAGTTCTCCCAAGGCCTTTCAAATCACTCGAGTGCTTATCTCGCTCTTTCTCCAATGACTCATGTATTGTGGAGACTGAACAGTAGTCGACATAGGGTGTGATGTGTTGAACATTTCATCTCTCGTGATTAACCCTCGAGCTTGGGAGGCAAGTGTACCATTATGGCTGGATAGTAGTCGGTTTAAGATGAAACATAGTTGGACAAGCATATTATGTTGGCAGAACTCCAGCTCATTAGACAACCAATGACAATAACAAACTGTAAAAGTTGCTTGTCCTCTGACCATCAATCAATCACGCATGACCGTATATTTTGACCTTTACAAATACCGTGTCAACAGAGCAATGCAAGGTACGAAAATCTAATCCTAAAAACTACCATTTCGACATCCACATACTGAGTTTGGCATCGGAGAACCTTTTTACAAGTATCCTTCCACAACTCACAACAACAAGGAAGTAGTAAAGAACAATTTAACTACCGACAAGCAAACAAGACAAACATTAACTTTGTGGAAAAACAATGATTAGAGAAAACACTTTGACACTTAAGAATTTTAACAAAGAAGTGGGATGCACTGAATTTGGAATACAATTGTTGCACTTTCTCTCTCTCTCTCTCTCTCTCTCTCTCTTTTAAATTCTTTTGCTGCAAACTTTTTCTTTTTTCTTTTTACTCACAAGTGCTTATAATAATGAAAATATATAATTTTGGAATGAAGTATTGGAGTTGCAACAACTGAGTGTGAAACTAGATTAAAATTCCACTAAAATGACCTTATATGTAACACTCAATAGCAACATAGCACAAATCTCATGGATTGAAGTTATTGAACAATGATGAACATGTGATGAACACTAAGAACATAAATGTAGTACTGAACAAAATTGAAGAAAATTTGACACACTAGGAATTTGAAAGAAAAAATTATGACTAACCTTTCTTTGATACCAACTGATGCAGAATCTCCAAGCCGGAGGTACAAAATAGAAGCCGAAAAACGTATATGGTAATGGAGGAAACGCTTAGGTTGTAGGATCGTTCCACTCAAGCTTCAAAGAAGAGCTCTTGAATGAATTATTGGATGATCATGATCTTCAAAAGTTTTTGGAAAACTTAGAAATGAAAATAATTAAAAAAATGCAAGAAACAAAGATAATGCTAGGAATTAGAACAACATCTTGCGCCACCCAAATCCATGAGATAAGCAAGATGCAAATTTGCCACTTGTGACCTAGCCCACAAGATAAGAATCAATGCTAGGAATTGAGAAGAACCTTGCACCACTCAAATCTATGAGATAAACAAGGTGGTGAATCGCCACTTGTGACCTAACTCATAAGATAAGAAATCCCAAGAGAGAAACTCTCCACTTCCCTTTGATGAACCCCAATGCACCACCAAGAGATAAGCCATGAAGCACCACTTTAGGATAAGCAAAGGAGAAACATCTCTTGAGATATGACACACTCAAGATTTTCAAAAATTTGTATTCATTCTAAATCTGCCAAAATGAGTACAACAGGTGTCCTTATATAGAATTCATAGTGGAAGAGGAATAGATAAGCCCATTCATTCCCTTGGTTCAAACTAAACTCAGAAAAATAAAAGAAACAATTACATTGTTTTTATAGTTTTCAGATCACATCAGTTGTAAATCTCTAGTTTTCTCAAAATCTGAATTCTGAGAAGTTACTCACGAAAGATGTAGAACCTATTCTTTTATAACAGTTCTGCACTTAAGTGAAATCAATAGGTTGTTTTTCAATTCAATTTATTTATTTTACTGAAGTATTATTCAATAGATTGATTATGAAAAACAATCAATTGTTTTTCGTCTAGTATTAAAAATTTTCACTAAAACTTATTTTTGAAAAACATATTTTTCTCTTGATTCCTTGGAGCTCTTGTGTACTTTTATCATGATGAAAGCAAGCAAATACACACTAATTCTAAGATACAAAAATAAAACCAAACCAATCTTCAAACTTAGATTGATTTATCAAATCTTTAAGCTTGGATTCTTGCCAACAAAATCAAATCAACTAGCCCCAAAACTTATTTAAAGTTTTAATCTCAACACTTTCTACACAATTGAATTGGAGGAGTTTTGTTGGAAGCAAGAAAGTTTATTAAAGCCTTACATTGTCAAATCTAAATTGTTTTATATGTGATTGAAATTAAGTCTCTACTAGGGAAAAAAACTACTTAGAGGATATACAAAGTGTTTATGATTTTTGTTTGAGCAAATAAACTCATGTGAACTTGCTATAATTTTCAACCAAAGTTAGAAAACACCTTTTAAGATCATACGTGAAAATATGATAAGGTTCCTCAATGTTAGAATGTAGAAAATCAATAGTTTGCAAGAACGTTATTGAGCGATAAAAGGGAATTCTCTTTACTTAGCCAAATGACATATATCACAAAACGAATTCTTATGATTTCAAATTAAATTCTTTATTGAAAATTTGCATATTTGGAAGATATATAACCTAGTTTAACACGTTAGATGGTAGAGGAATCATGATTAATGAGATTATGTAAAGAATTAAAGCAAGTAGAAGTATTGGTAAAAAATTAAAGTTGCATTCTACATATACAATCCAATTCACCCTTCTCAATTATCATTAAGAGGTTATCTAGTAAATTTCGATGTTCTCTACTAGTTTGCTTTCAAGGTTCATGCACTTACCAATTCTGACACACTTTGATGTAGGTAAAGGAAATGAGATATTTGGAAGGTATTATTAATTTTAGTATAAGATCCAACAAAGGAGATGGAAGGCTTGAAGGTTATACTAATAATGATTGAGTTGGTTCTATTGATGATTCAAATAACATAACGAGTATTGCTTTTACTTGGTAGTGGAGTGTTCTCATGAATTTAAAGAAGCAACATGTAATTGCTTAATCTTCAACTAAAGTAGAGTATATTATTTTCACAATTGCTTCAAATTAGATACTATGGATTAGAAAAGTTTTTAAAGACTTTGTTCTTACTGGAATTGGGCTAGAAGCTTTCGAGGTGGAATAGGGTTTGAGAAAGCCAAGTTTTGACTAAGCTATATCTTCTCTTACAATGGTTGCAGGCTTTGCTGATGAAGCACCGAGTAGAGATCCACTGTAAAAATTCTCTGATGCTTAAGTCAGTAAGAGCATTTTAGAGAAATTTAAATGGATAGATATGAGATTGAGTGAATACCCCTTGAGAGATTAATCTCTATTATAGGCCTTTTGGATAAGGGTTGAATTATTCCTAATAAATAGGAATTATGGTGATTAATAATAGAATATCAACAATCATAAAGATACAATCAATCATTGTAAAATACATTTAATGAGATTAAGTTACATTAGATCAGATTGAATCTGGTACTAATATGCGAGTAGGTACATAAGACCCCCAAGTTTGGAATCCATAAATGAGGTGCAGGTGGATTGAGTTGATGGATGAACAATTTTAACATTTTGCAATTAGTCGTCAGATTATTTTGATTTGCTAATAAGTTTGGCTACTTTGAGATGGTTATTTATTTTCAAACAATCTCAAATCATGATGGTCGCTTATTTTCAAGTGATTTTGAATTATTGTGATGATCTTTTATTTTTGAACGATCTCGGATTGTGATGGATTTCTTTCATCAGATGTGATCATATATAATGTCATTGATGACAACATGGTCAATGACTAACTTATATAACATCTACATAATGACTTTTGTTTGAACTAGTTTCGTCAAAAGAACCGAGTAATCTCAATTCATCAGTAATTTTGAGAACTGAGTAATTTTAACTCATTAAGAATTTTTGAACTAAGTGATTTTAACTCACCCGAGTGATTTTTACTCCTCGTTAGGCTAAGCGATTTTAGGTTAACCGAATAAGTAAACTCAAGTCTTTATTTTGGACTAAGCGTTTTTGTCTTAGCCATTAAAGCTATTTAGACCAAGCGATTTTAACTCAGCGTTTGGACTAAACATTTTACTTAGCCTCCGAGTAGTTGATAACTCGACGTTTGGACTAAGCATTTTACTTAGTCTCTGAGTAGCTGTTAACTCGGTGTTTGGACTAAGTGTTTTTCTTATGCTTCGAGAAGTTGATAACTTGGTGTTTAAACTAAGTGTTTTTTTTAGTCTCCGAGTAGTTGACAAGCCGACATTTGGACTAAGCATTTTGCTTAGCCTCCGAGAAGTTGATAAGTTGGCGTTTGGACTAAGGATTTTGCTTAGCCTCCGAGTATTTTATAATCTTGGAGATGTGTTAACAAAGTCGACAAAAAGAAACATCTAATATGGAATATCCTTAATTGCTTTTGAAAGTTTAATCTACGTGTTGCATTAAAACCTTACTTGACAAAACCCTCCATAGGGATAAAATCCAAGCCAAGGAAAGAAAGAGTATATTGTGTCAATTCATACACAAATGCTTTCTTACTATAGTACATTCTAAGGCGAGTGACATTTCATGTCCTCAATATCAGTTTGCCATTTAATTCTTCTAATTTGTACGCTCCATTTTGAAAGGAGTCAACAATTTTATAGGGTCATCCCAATTGGGTACTAATTTTCTCTCTTGTTCAGCTCTTTGGGTTTTGCCTTACACCATTGTCAAATCCCTATATGAAAAATGTGCCCCGTGACGAAGACGTATCTGATCAAATAAATGCAGTTAAATGCAGTACTAGGAAGTGACTCCTAGGTCATCTCCCAAGGACCTAGCTCCTGTCAAAGGATTAAACACACAAAGAGAAATGGGGGGTTTGTGAAATTTAATAAAATAAAAACCAACAACTGAATTAGATTTCCTTAACTGAATTAAATTACCCTCTTGATTAGATTGCAGTCTGCTTATCACAGGATACAGAAATTCATGCTCAACTTATTGAACCCTAATTCCGACCCGAATTAATTAACTAAGCTAGAATTAACACAAGTTTTCCTTATGCAAATTAAGCATTCACATACATCATTCATTCCATCTCAACAACACGTGACTCGTCCATTAAGCATGAATAGAGACACAAATTTCGTATTAACTGAAACATTAAGCATGAAATAGTAAAAATATTAAGCATAAAAATAAAATGATGAAGAGTTAAAAAACAAAGAGAGCAAAAATAACACAACAACAACTTCAAAGCTTCATGGCAATCTAAATCATAAGGATAAACTTATAAATTAGCCTTCCGTTAAATTTGAATAAAGCAAACGAATATTAAACGCAAAACGAAATTAAAATAGAAAATGAAATTGAATTAAAATAGAAAACGAAATTGAATTCAAATAGAAAACGAAATTGAATTGAAACAAAAACATAACGTAATTGTAGAGAAAAGAAAATAAATACAGAATCAGTTTTTCCAGAGAGAGAACAAAATGAATCTCAAAAGCAGAGAATAAAGAATTATGTGCTTCTCTATTCACCTTCTCCTCTATAACATGCGGCTAGACCTAAATAAGTGCCGAACACTAAACCTAATGGGCCCAAATTTATTCAATTCTGGTCCAACGAATAAAAACTAAAAATAAAAACTGATAACATGGCAGCTCCTCTTCAATTCCAGAATTAATTTCCAAGCCCAATAAAATTTCAAAGTTGTCTTGAAAATAATAATAAAATTAGCTCAGAAAATCCAAATTAAATAAAATTATGAATTTCTAGTAAATGAAGCCCAAACAGTGAAATTGAGAAAATAATAGGCAATTTAAGCACAAATCACTAATCAAAATAGGTACAGAAAGATAAGTAAATAAGAGAAAATAATGACTCATCACCCTGACATGTGTATTATATTGTCGGGCTGCCTTCGGCTTTGTCACTTTTCACTATAAATAATATTTTCTATTAAAACGATGACGGTAAATTGTAGACTACTACATTAGGTAAATTTCCAGAAAAAAGAGGTGGGTCATCAATCAACACGCTTAAATACCAATTCTTTCTCTTGTTAGAACATTCCTGGACATACACTTTTATATTTCCTTTCCGATGTGAGAAGTCACCTATGATGTGAGAGATGAGACTAGAACTAAAATAAAAGAAAAACCGTTGCTTAAGAATTACCAATAGATCTCATCATTATAATATCATATGATCTTAGAGATAAGACTAGAACTAAAATAAAAGAAGAACCGTTGGTTGAGAATTACCAATAGATCTCATCATTATAATATCATGTTGCGATTCATAATTTTGTTTGATTTAATATAGTCAAAATTGATCCATTTTTTAACAATGTCTATCTAGTCAAACTAATGACTTTGATCCGAGAGGTCGGCTTATCTTTCATCAACCATAAGCATAAAAAACCTTATTTTAAACGATGGTTATACTTTGGAAAAGTAGCCAAGTGTCATGCCTGTCCGCTCCTTTATCTAGGGAATGATGTTGCAATTTTAAGAAGACAATTCTGAACTTTGAAACATTGGTGTTTGAAAGATTGCCAATTGGGAAGGGCTGATTTACTTCAAATGCTCATTCTTCATCCATTGAGTATATAAAGCTACAAAATCTGGACTCTAAAATAGTGATTGGCAACAAAAGCGTTGACAATGTAATTACTCCCAGATGAAGTGGAACCAAAAGTTTCTTCCAGGAAGGGCATTTTATCAATTGGGGAGGATGTTCACCACATTTCTGATGGCAATACTATGCCCCATGATTTTGGTAATAATTTACACCTCTGGTTCTTAAATCTCTCACTCAAAACGATAACACTCAATTGGTGGAATGTTTAATAGCAGAGAAAAATGGCTGTTGGAGATCCCCTCCCATGGAGCAAAGGGTTTGAGATCTGTCTTTAAGATCAGAACTTAACAATTCAAGTTTTCAAATTCATTTGAACAAGATGTGAAAAAAAAAAGCAAAAGCAGAGTTTTCCTCATACTAGAGTTTATGCTATTGCTACTGAAATGAAACATACTGAGAGTTTATGCTATTGATGCATTGTTGCAAAAAAGTACTATCAATGCTTTTATTCGATAGCATTTTTTTGGTTGGTACCGTAGATGATAGGCCAAGGGATCAAAAAAGCATTCGGAATGATTTGCTGTGCCCAGCAGTCATCTAGGCTCCCCGAAAGATTAGGGTGAAAGCTCAAGAATAGTTTTAGTTACATCTCAAGCATTATATATCATAGATCGGTAAATGAGTAAAGAATTCCTAAATATATAGTTTACACTCCATAAAATAGAATTTATGGCAAAGACAAATAAATCTATCATAATTTTGTTCGTATATTTATGCATAAGAAATGCCAACAACATACTCTTTAAATGCCTTTCTGAACACATTATTTTTGAGTGAACGCTGGTTTTTGCAGTTTGTCGGACAAAATGAGGGTACACTCGATAAAGTTTCCAGCTATCAAGATCCATATAAAGAAGGTAGCCAGTATTTAGCTACAGCAGACACGGTAGAAAAATTAGAAAAATAGAATCATCAAACAATCGAGGGTTATCCGATCAATAAGAGATAAGTGAATTTTCAAGAAATACAAGTGGATAGATTATCAATAAAAGAATATCAATAATCATAAAAGATATTATAAATCATCATAAAATATATTTAATGAGATTAAGTTACACTTGATTCCATTAAATATGTTACTATTAAGTAGATATGTACATACTTAAAATCATATGTACGAGGAAACTATTGCTTCATGGTGTAAACACAATTCAATTACAACTATTTCCTGAAAATCCAATTTAACATGAGAGAACTAAGTTTATCAATCTTAGGTTTCATGTTATAAGAGAAGCTAAGGAGAAGATGTTCAGTTGTAGCAGAGCAAATTGCTGACATTTTAACCAGAGTACTTCCATGTGCTAAGTTTAATGAGCTGAGAACCAATATAAAAGTTTTATAAATAAGTGCTAAATTAATGGGCTGTAAAACTATTTCTTTTTACTGTTGTGGTTGTGTTTACCTATTCTGATTAGTTTATCTGTGTCAACGGTAATGTTCAATCGTAGATTTATTCTAATTTTAGACAAATTTGTATTCTAAATGCAGTGGGTACATGATCTTTGCTGATAACATGTATGAGTATGATGTTGGCCTGCCACTTCTCATGTATTTACCTCAAATATAATTCAGATTATGAAATAAATATGATTTAGCAACAAATATGAGAATTGCTTTGTTTCTCTTCACCACTTTTCTCTTTTCATGATGTGGTCCTGTTTTATGATTTTATTGTTTAAACTACCCTTATTTTATCAATAACTCTTCTCAGCTTTTAATGGGTGTAAGAGAAAAGATTGGTTTTTATGCTTCAGAGTACAATTCTTAGTTTGAAATAAGTCATAGGTTTGTCCTATCCAAGCTTATCATTATCGAGGAGTGCTCTGCAATGGCTAGTCTTTATTTGTGAAGACTTTATCTTTGTTTATTACCGATTTTTATTTTGAATGTTAGATCATTCAAATAACTGGATTTTTCTACATACTTTTCAAATCTCATTGTAAATTTAAGTTTTACGTTGACTAAAAATAAGAATGTTAAATAATGTATAAAAAAATGTTAATAAAGTTGTTGTCTTAAGTATTTTAGATTAAAAGTTAAAGATTTTGGATGGAAAATAATATTAAATTTTTATATGGATTTGCTCATGGTGTCCTGGTACTTAGAGTGTGATCATACTTGGGATTTTACCCTATTGTTCAGTCTATGAATTTGGTCACGGGAAGATCATATAAAATGCTTACAAACGACTTTGACAATCTTACAAAACAACTATTTCGGACATCAAATTTGGGCAACAGGGGTGCAACCAAATCTTGATAAAGTTATAGCCATTCAACAATGGCCACAACCTACAGATTTGAAAGAATTTAGAGGAATTTTAGGATTATTTGGGTATTATAGACAGTTTATACATGGATACGGCAAAATAACAGCACCTTTAACCAGTATTCTACAGAAGGATGCATAATACATATGGACTAAAGCAGCAAATGATGCTTTCAATAAGTTAGGTGCTCAAGAACTATTCCACACTTCTATTGCTAACAATGAAACATGTTCCATTCCTAGAATCCATTCATTGTGTTTATCAAGTTGTCAGTTCTTACTTAAGATTCAATCTTCAAATTGAAACCACAATATCATGAAATCAATATACAGTAAAGTGAATCCACAATATCAGTTCTTACTACTATGACTATATTTAGCAAACTGAAACAGAAGTATAAGGTCACGTTAACATGAATACAAATGAGGAAAAGCAAGAAAAGGGCAAAAACATCTTCAAAAAAGGTGGCAAAACACCTATTTATATTATTAGCAATCAGCACTGAACACCCATAGAAGAGAACTCATTTCAGTTGCTGGTAACCAATTCCAATGCTGTGTGCTTTTCTCATTGCTGAGCAATGTTGTAAAAGAATATGTTGTTACTGTGCCTGATTCACCTTTCTTAGAGCTCTTATTTTCTATCTTCCACCGATAGTTGTAATGCTAACAGTATTGGTGGAGGAAAATCTATGACTTCCTTTAGATGACACTGGATTCAGCAAATCATATCTCAGGATGAATGCAGGTGGACTTGGAGGAGGAAGAAAGGCAACCTCACTGTTAAGCATAGAAATTACTGCAGCCATTGTGGGTCGGTCCATAGCAAGTTCTTGTACACATAGAAGTCCTATGTGAATGTACCTTAAAATATCTTCGTGATGACTAGGATCATATACTTCTTGATCTACTAAAGAAGATATATTTCCTTCCCTCCACTGTATCCATGCCTAAAATGAAAAGAAAAGTAAACATTAGGATGTTGAATGAACAAAAGGCAAAAGTTCATGTAATGAGAGATGACTTGCTAAGACTTACAAATCCCAAGAGGCTAAGAACATGTTCATTATCATAAAGGCTTGAATTTCTTCTTCCAGTTACAATCTCTAGTACCAAAACACCAAAACTAAAGACATCTGATTTCTCTGAAAACAGTCCTTGCATTGCATATTCTGGGGACATGTAGCCACTGCATTCAAATGTAAAAAAATGAGTCTCCAAGTATTGAAATAAATTAAGGTGGACAGAAGAGAAGACGTACTATGTTCCAACAACTCTGTTAGTGTTGGCATGATCTTCACTCCCTCCAAATATTCTTGCCATACCAAAGTCTGAAATTTTTGAATTTAGTTCTTCATCTAATAATATATTACTTGTCTTCAAATCTCTGTGTATGATTCTTAGTCTGGAGTCCCTGTGAAGATATAGCAATCCTCGAGCTATTCCTTCTATTATGCTGCAGCGCTTCCTCCAATCTAGGAGTTTACTTTTTGATGGTTCTGAAAAATAATGGTAGAGTTACACTATTAAGAACACAGTATTAGAAGTGCAAGTTACGAAGCTGAGTCATCTAAAGGCCCTGATTAGCATGATGTAGTAAATAAAAACAATTAGGATGGAATTGGATATGAGAAAAATACTAGAGAAGGGATCAAGAACTAACCAAAGATTAACACATCCAAGCTTTTATTTGGCAAGTATTCATATATCAACATCTTTTCATCACCTTCAATACAGCAGCCAAGAAGTCTCACAAGATTACGGTGTTGAAGCTTGGAAATGACCACTACTTCGTTCATGAATTCTTCTTGACCTTGTCCAGATGCTCTAGAAAGTCTTTTAACTGCTATTTCCTGTCCATCTTCCAGTTTCCCCTGCGAAAAAAATATTAAGATGACAACTACAGAACTGATTCAAATATTGTAACTTTGTTTTAGGATACCTTGTACACAGGACCAAAACCACCCTGCCCAAGTTTGTTGGACAGGTGGAAGTTGTTTGTGGCTGTTGCAAGCCTTTCAAAATCAAATAGTAACAGCTCCTGGAGTTTAACTTGTGACAGTTCTTCAATTACTTTGTGGCTTGGATGTTCTGGTGTTTCAACTTTGTTCAATGGTCGGAAAGCTGTGACTTTCTTGTTCCTTGCTGATTTGATTGAGTGCCATATTTTGGCTGGAGTTACAAATATAACGTAAGCTTAGTTCCTTTACTAGCAAAAAGTAATTCTGAAACAATACAAAGATGTCATACCTGGGTGATTGGAAGTCCTGCACATGACATATGCACAAGTAACTGTAATGACTATTACTACTGCCACTGTAATTCCAATGATGATTGCTGTTTTTTTCCCTTTACCTGTTATGAAGGAAAAATTAAATTTAAAATACGAGGAATCCGTTCAAAGAAACAGTGTTTTAAATGTTTGAGCAGACTTAGTATACCATGTTCAAGATCAGAGTCAGCTACACGAACATATAAATCAAGTCCTCCTTCTGAGAATTGTTGTATATCCAGCAGATTCCCAGTCCAAGACATGCAACCGATTCCAACATCATAAGCATAAGCAACACAAGAACAATTTTCCAAGCATTGGCTTCTGCAATCAGTGTCAACAGGAGACCCTTCTGGAAAATCAGGAACTTTAACCGTTTGCAGTTTCAAAAATCCATCTTCCTTTGCACTTACGTTTTGATCTTTGACCCTTTCACACTGCAAAGCTGTGCTCCTAACACATCCACTACTCCAGTTTTGTCTATTCCATTCTTCTTTGTTCCTCGGCTCAAACCCTTTCAAACAACTGCATATTGGTGAGTTTTTTGCATTACAAATAGCGAATGACCCACATATTCCATAAACATCACAATCTGATTCATGACTAGTCCATGAAATTTCCATCTCTTTCTTATCATCATTCCACGATATTTGATCATATTGGCCTCGCGAATTCAACATATACATAAAAGGCTGTATGGGACTTGGTACTGTGAAATAGAAATATGAAGTTCCTTCCTCATCATCCCCAGCTTTGAAAGAATAAAGAAACGATGACATGGGTATCCCTGTAAAGATCACACCATTCCATGGACCACTGCGCCAGTGTGGTCGAGTTTCATTCCAAATGAACACTTCTAGTATATTTATGCGTTGAAGAACACTGGAAGAGAAACTCCCAACAGAGGGATTAGAACGGCTTTTCCATGATGTAATTTCTACTTTGGTACCTGTTCTTACATTGGTTGAAAGTTTCATACCGGCCAATACCGTATTTGAAGGATGCTGAAAACTATCCCACAAGATGTTTCCCCTTGTGGTTTCAGTGAGAATTAGCTTACCAGAATCTGAAAGCTGGACACTTGTATTGGATGATGTTGTGGACACATTTGTTGACCAAATCACTTGTTTCTGACCATTCAACACCACAAGATTACCATCTTCAGATATGGTAACAACTCCAGATGAATCATTCAGTGGTTGGTTTCTGTTAGCCACCCATATGACTGTGAATTTGGTTTTCCACCAAATTCCCACATAACGACTGGTAGAATTTTGAGGGGTGAAGAACCCCAAGGTGAAGTTGCCACCACTGGAGGTTATAGTTTCATTGTCCTTGATGAACTGAGAGGAGTTGATGCTGTCTGTGGCAGTGCCAATATGCAACACATAACAACACAGTATGAACAAAACAAAGAACATGTTTACACGGCTTCTGAAACACACTACTATGAACCAAATGGCCACTGTAAGATTTGACAGGGCCCTTTTGAAGTCAACGTTTTGTGCCATGCAAATGTTACCCTCAAAAACTGATAATTGTTCAATTCAGTTTTCTTGATGAATACGAAAAACTGAATAGAATAAACAGACTTCACTGTCACATCTTTCATTTCACTCTCTCCCTCCATTGTTTCTTCTTTCACACAATTAACTTACCTCGTCAAATCTGTGAGGAATATTATTTCTGTAGTCAAATTAGACTTCGTAGGTTGCTGACGAAATTTTACTAAACTAATATCAGTTGTCTAAATTTTTAAGACTATACCTTTATATTAGTTTCAAGGTAGTTGCCATCCAATATTTATTTTTATAGTTGCCAAGATCTTAAAAGTTTTATTAATAATTTGTGACCAAATAAAAGAACAATTGAATTTAAGTAATACTAAAGATATCTCATATAAAATCTATTTGAACCACGATTATTATTACTGACAACAATTTTATTTAGATTTTTTTTTCAAATAACTTTAATAAATTCAAATTTTGTAAAAATGAATAATTCTATTTGTGAAAAAAAAAATTCTAAGTTACTTTAAGAATAGCTTTGACAAACCTATTCTTAATCTCTATCTAGTATTTTATTTTAATTTTCCTGTTAAAGGTGAAATACTTATTAACCATTATATTAAAACAAAACAAAAGGATTGATACGAAGAATAATTTTTTAAAGTTACTTGAAGAGGTGCTCTATGCAGCACTTTAATTTCAATTTCATAATAATAATAATAAATTGAAAAAACTATCTGTTTGGTAATGTTTTGTTAAACAAACGAGACAAATAGCTCACATATGATCTTTGTAAAAAGTTGAGTACAATATGATGTTCTATAGCATTATGGAAAGTGATTCTATTGAATAAGAGTTTTTATGAGTTCAAATTTTCCTCATTTGAAGATATGAGACGTGTTTTGGTTGTCGGATCCTGGAGTTTGTTTTCAAGTCTTCATTGTAATTTTGCATGGATTAAAGATTTTGCTCCTACTATTATGAATAATTAAAGTTCTCTGTCGGGTTCTTGTGTATGTCTTGTACCCATGGTATATTGACAAATGAAGACAATTTTCTCAATTACATGTGGGATCGAGACTCCTTTAACATCAAATGACTACACCATAAGAAAAAGGGAGGATTATTTGCGTGGGTTCTAATGGATGTGGATCTTCTCTCTACCTTTCCTCAACAACTTTTGGTGGAGTGTCCTGATTTTGCTTTTATTGCAGATATCGAATATGAAAAACTTCCTCCTTTTTTATCATTTGGCAAAATGATTGAAGATGGGTCTTAATTATTTTTGCATTGATGACAAGTGAATATGTTGCTCTTGTAATAAATATATCGTTACATTGCAAAGGACTTGTCTAATATGCGACAATAAATGTAATCAATAACTAATTTAGACTACCAATATTTCCAATATTTATATTAATAAACAAGAAAATAAAGCTATGCAAAAATAATTAAAATATTTTTTTTGTATTTTTAACGAGCACTTAGAATGAAAAAAAAAATTTGGAGATGAAATGAATGAAATTACTAGGGTTAAACTTCACCAAACCTCATTTTGCATGCATAAAAACAATTACCTTCTTTCCAAACTAATCTGAATGTCAACCCACAATAATGCTCAAACCCTAATCCCTTAGGTGAATGAGTTTAAACTTACCTATTGACTGTCCATTCCTTGATAAATCAAATAAACAGGACTTACTTTCACCATATGGGTCTTAAGAGAACAAGCAAATTATGTTATATTCACAGACACAAGCTTTCATTAGGTATTCTTGATTAAGTTCTAGATTATGAAAGATATTTTTCAATATCCCAAGAATCAAATATCACGCAGTAGGTGATCAAGCCACAATAAGCATTAAGCATAGAAACAAAATACTATCATTTGAATGAAAAAACGAAATACTAACATCGATTACATGGGAGTTTGACTGATTATATCTAATCCCAACAAGATTAAAAGGATAAACAATGGAGGAAGATGGATATACAAAGAGGAGGGAACCCTCCAAACCCTAGAGTTGCTATTCCAAGGCTATGTTTTTTCTTTTTTTTTTTTTTTACTTTGACTCCAAACAAAGTGAAGTGAAGTCCTTAACCCAAAAGCAAAGAATCCTTTAAATAGATTATAATCAGTGACATCAACGTTTGACCTAACTTTAGTGGTGTCTGGTGTAATTGCACATGTTTGCTCTTGGGTTCAGTGGTGCCTGACCCAACTTTAGTGGGGCTGGGCGTAGTGGCACTCGACCCAATTTTATGGAGTCTGACCCAATTTTCAGCATCAACATTCCAACTTTGGCCTTATTTTCTCCTTAGGGATTCAAATCTTGCTCTTCTTGACCCAAGTTCTTTCTGTTCATTTATTTGACAAAATTAATGGAATTTAGAGTACAATTCAATTCTCATAATAAAGTAATCAATTATTGATAAAAAGCTAACAAAATAGAGAATTGACAGGTTTCAAGCTTAGAAAGAGTTGATTTTATTAAAAAAATTGACTCAAAATTATGATAAAAAATAACGTTATCAATGAGCTTTCTTCTCACAAGCATAATCAGCATGAGGAGCACAAGGGAAAAAATTAAAACCAAAGTAGCGATTTGTTCCAAAAGATTTAGTGATTAGTTATAAGGGTGCTCTGTCTTTGCAACATGAAGATGTTCATAAGTCTCCTTCTAAGGGAGTTATTGTTGTTGATGTGGTGGCAATGAATGTGCATTATTCTTCAGGTTCATATCATGATAATAGCCTTGAATGTATGCCAAGTTTGGTTGAAGTTTCTCTAGTTGATGAAGTCTCCTAATGGTGATCTTGTGCTAATTTAACTTTTTCAAATTGTTTTTTCTGTTTACCTATTATGGGTGATTTTATGTCTCAAGAAAACAATCATGATATGCATAGTGCTTTAGAATAATCATAAGAAATACATGTGGATTTTATTAAAAGCAAAGAACCTATTCCTTCGAATGGCAATTCTTTGTTGGATATTGGGATGATTCTCATGTAAGAAATTTTTTTTGAGAGTAATTCTCTAAAAATTAATAATGTTGTTGTCTTACATATTCCTGAAAGCTAGTTTCAAAAGGAGTAGAGTTTGATTTCTAAGAGGTTGACAAATATGGCTTTGGAAGAGAAAGACTTCTAACTCAGAATCTAATGGTCATGATGATATAATTAAAACTACTTGTAAGCTTGGTAGGACACCTAAAAATGCATCTAAGGTTGCTGGAAAAGCTGATAAAGTAGGAAATTCCAAGAGGAAGGGATGCAGGTTAAGACTCTTTTCTGAAATATTAGAGGTTTACCGAATTCTCAAAATATGTTGGGAAATATTTTTAGGGTTAATAAACCTCAGCTTATTTTATAGTAGAGCCTATGATTATTTACTCTGACGTTTATGTTAGATTCTTTTGAAGTTTAATCTTTATGTCCTTTCTATGTCTGAAACGGTTAATAATGTTATCAAGCTTTGATGCTTAGGTGATGTAGATGTCTCCTTCTCAGATCTGCATTCTTCTATGTAGTTTTTTTTATTCCATGCTTTGGTAGAGTGTTTCTCGTCATTTTGCAAGAGTTTATGCTTCATCTTTTCATGTTAGAAGGCAATACCTTTGGAATGATTTGGTTAATTTACAAGGTCTTTGGTGCATTTTGGGGGACTTTAATGCTTTGTTTTCTACTAAAGAGTTCAAAGGAGACAATCCTCTTAATTAGGTTTCTGCTAATGAGTTTGGTAGTTGGGTTAACTCTAATAATCTCACATCTCTTACTTTTATTAGCTTTTTTTAATACTTGAACTAATGGTAGATTGTGCAACTAGAGTTGAAAGGAAACTTGAATTTTTTTTGTCAATTATTGTCTTGATCTTTGTAAAGCTTGCAATTATTCTAATTCTTCTTAGAGGCAATTCTATTTATCATCCTCTTTTACTTAGTATGTCTAATGATTTTGTTATTGATAAACCCTTTTCTTTCAAATATTTTCAAATGCGGGTACAACATGACGGTTTGCTACCTTTGGTTAAATCATCATGGTATGGTTAGGTGGTTGGATGTCTCATGCTGGTGCTTCGAAAGAAACTACATCGTCTTAAACTTGTACTTAAGGATTGAAATAAGAATGTCTTTGGTAATATTCATAAAGTAATTGAAGATCATAAAAAAAGTTTGACTGCCATTCAACTTGATATTGCTCAATCTTGTCTTCATGTGACATTTTCAATCTATTAAGACAAGAGAAGTCTATTTCTAAATATTTAAATAAATCTCGTAACATTAATGGTATTCAGAAGCTTCTGGTTGGAAATTCTATTTCTTATAATCCTGGTTTGATTTCTAACTCTATTCTTCATTTCGATAAAGATTTGTATGATGAAAAACCATCTATTATATCTCAAGATCAGATTTCTATTATGGTTTATAATTGTATACCTCATATTTTTAGCCAATTTGATAATCATTTGATGACTAAGATCCCTGATTATCTGGAGATTAAGTTTGTTGCTTTCGCTCTTAATATGGATTATTCTCTTAGTTGGGGAATCTTTCTATCATAGTTGCTGATATCTTATATCTGTGGATCTTTGTTCTATAGTTAAGCATTTTTTTGTTCAAAGTTGGATACTCCCTAGCATGAATTCTAATATTATTACTCCCATTCCTAAGGTCCATGATGTTGTTGTTATCAAGGACTTTAGGCCCATTGCCATTGCTAACTTTAGGTTTAAGGTTATTTCCAAAATTCTGGATGATAGGCTTGGTATTGTATGTAGCATGGTGATTTGTCATAATCAAAATGGCTTCATTAAAGGACGCAAGATTAAGGATTGTATGTGTATTGCTTATGAGCTTCTGAATATGGTGTCTAAAAATATTAGGGTGGTAATGTTGTTATTAAGATTGATATTTCTATAACTTTTTGACACCCTTAGATGAGATTATTTGCTACAGGTGCTGCATCATTTTGGTTTACACCCCACTTTTTATCAATTGGATGAATGTTATCTTGAAATATGCCTTTTTTTTTTATCAGAATCAATGGTAATAGGGTTACCTATTTTAATTGTGGGATGGATGTTCGTCAAGGACACCCTTTCTTGCCTCTACCTTTTTCGAAGAAGTTTTTAGTAGAGGGATTTCTTAGTTGGCTTCTTCTTATAAGATTCTTCTTATGATTGGTCCTAAAAGTAAGGATTTTCCTACCCATGTCCATTATGCTGATGACATTTTTGTTTTCTGTGGGGCCAATAGAAAAGCTTTGACCAGTCTTATGGAGTTCTTATATATTTATGGATTAATAAACATTTCTAAAAGTCTCTTTTTTGCTTTTAATGAGTTTATTTCTCTTAATACTAATATCCATAATATTTTTAGATGTAATAGAGACATCATTCCTTTTAATTATCATAGTGTTCCTATCTTTTCTAGTGTTCCTCACATGCTATTTTTTCAACCTTTAGCGGATAGAGTCAAGAGTAAGCTTATGTCTTGGAAAGGAAAGAGTCTTAGTTTGACGGGACGTGTGATGTTATCTCTTGTATCATGTCTTATAATTTTTAGATTCATAAATGGCCTATAAACCTGTTAAAAGAGGTGAGTAAATGGGTCAGGAATTTTCTCTGAACTGGTAATATTCTTGAAACTAGCCATGTTACTGTGAGTTGAAAGTTTGTTGCTCCTAAGAACAATGGGGGTTTAGAAGTCTTGGATTTGCAGATTTAGAATAAAGCTCACCTTCTTCCTCTTGCATGAGAGTTTGCATACAATTCTTTACCTTGCTCTAGTCTAATGCGTGATAGATTCTTTCATTTAATATGTTAAGGTTCACGCTCATCAATCTTCTTATAGTTGGTCGGGGATCAAACATTTTTATGACATTATTTTGGAGAATACTTTTTGGATTGTTGGTCAGGGTGATAGAGTAAATTTTGGGAATGATGTTTATTATTCTTCCAGATGCATTTCTCTTTTGGTCGGTATGACTCCTCAAGAAAGGATTTCTCTTACATCTAATGTGGCTGAAGATTAGAATGGTTCTTGTTGCAAATTGTATCATAATTTACTACAACATAATCAACTTCAGACTTTGCATCATTTGACTATCACTAATCTTTTGAATAACCCAAATTACAAACTTGAGGATAATGTTATTCTTAATAAGAAGGAAAACAACAAAATTTTCTTTACCCACCCACATGTGATTGCTATAAAATTATTTGTTCTAATTTTATTTTCCTGCTAAGACTTTGGTGTTTTGGAAGCTTCTGCATAGACGTTTGCCTACGGATCTGGATGCTCAGAGAAATTCAATGTGCTCTTTTTGCAGGTTACAAGTTGAGAATATTCATCAATTTTTTTTTAATTGTTCTTGTATTTCTTTTATATGGACTTGGCTTCGAAATATTTTTCCTAATCTTATCGACTTATCTTTTATTAGCTTTATATCTTTCATTAAATAAAAGCATATGATTAACCAAATTTTAGATTTTCTATTTTGAAATAATTTGGTATTAGCACTAGAACTAGAAAGGTCTTATCTCCTATGCAAGTTTTTTGGAATTTTCCTGAAGTTGGTTAGATTGAAGTCAACACTGATGTTGCTAGAGGCGCCTATGGTTTTGTAACTTGTGGAGATATTTTGAAGGGCAACTATGGAGAGTATGTGGTAGCTTTTCTTATTTCTTTGGTATTCAACATGCTCTCTATGCTAAAGTCGTCAGTGTCATTTTTATATTGAATATGCTTAACTATAGGGTTTTAAAAAAGTTGAGTTGGAGTGTGATTTTTCTTTGTTTTGTTAAGTTTTTGATTCGAGTCATATCATTTCTTGGAATCTTAAAGGTAGATGGTCTAAGTGTTTGTAGATTTGTGCTGCTATGGATTTGAGAGTGACTCATGTCTGGAATTCTTCTTTACTTAATTGTATTAGGATGGATTTTTTTCATAATAGATTTCAACTCCCTTTGTTTCGTTTATTGAGAGTTTGTTCTTTTTCACATGAGTTTGGTGTGGTCCTCCATGCTTTTTGTTTTTCTTTAATAATATTTTTTCATATGATGACAGATGATTGATGGGTTCTGAGGTATCTGCCTAATTGAGAGGTCAAAATTCATAATGATGCTTAATATGAGTGTTTTATTTTTTAAAAGAGAAAAATCCTTGATTTTTAAAAGAATAATTCCTTACAAATATCAAAGTTTAATTTATATTATTAAAATAAAATTTTGAATATTTGTTTAATTACAATTTTCCTAATATTTTGAGAATGTAAACTAGAAAACAATTAAATAATTCTTTTATCTCTTAAAACAACAACGATAATAATAATAATATTAAATATTTTAAAACGATTTTTTCTTAAAAACATTTTAACTCATTTGTAAAGGTTGTTATGATTTAATGATTACAAAAGACTCAAGCAACATTTACACAGAAAGGCAAAACATGTTAAACACTTTTACAATTTGTTCTTCATCATCAACACATAATCTTTTTAAGGCTGAGGTTCCTCAAGTCCAACATTATATTCAGGCTATCCCATTCAAAAATAAAATTAATACAACTCTAATCTGAAAGTACAAAATCACTTTTCCACTATTGAGAGTCATTTGTTAGCTTGAATTGAAGCTTTATTTACTAAATCAATGGATTTAAAGCATTAGATTAAGAAGATCATCATTATCTCTTCTTAGACTATCTTTTTTAATTTTGAAGTTAATTATGACAAACTTTAGGATGCATTATTAAAATGAAGGCACATAAATTATCCTATTCTAATAATATACTAAAAGGGTTTAATAGTTGGTTAGAGAATAAAGTGATTGAACTATAAATTAGACAAATCAAAATCTGATTATGAAAATCCTTAAAATGGTATATAAAAGTTTCTCATGAAATTATGCTTTAAAGTGAAATTTCCAAATGTCAAAAATTGCGAGACTTTAGAATAAAAGATTGAAAGTGTAATAAAAATGAAAAAATCACATTGAGATTGGTAATGGTAATGGTAATGAATTTCAAAAGATAGAAAAGTCAAAAAAAAAAAAAACTTTTTTCATTTGGAAAATCATCCAACACTCTGTTGATTACATGTTTATGGTTTGAATAAAGAACACACCTCTAAATATTGTCACAAAAGAAAATTTGTCATACCTAGTGATAGATATATTGATAGATATATTTGAAGGTCAAAATAATCACGAAAGTTTATTACCAATTTAGGACCAAGTTAATGTGAGACCAAATATTTTTTTTAATTATATTTTGTAGGTGTACTTGAAAGTTAAAGGGTCACTATGATATCTTCTTGATAGTGGTTGTTCAAGACACATGAAATAAAATTAAATTCATCAATTTTCTCTCTAATTTGATGTATTTTGTTAATTACAGTGACAATAATAAGGGAGGATTGTTGGTTTTGGAAATATTTCATCTCTTCTTGTAATGGATGTACTATACGTTGATGCTTTTAAACACACTTTGCTAAGTATAAATCAACTTTGTAATAAAGGACTAAAGGTTCTCTTTGAAATAAATCATTGCTTGATTTGTGACGTTAAAAACAAACAAGATTAATTTGATTGGTAAAAGAATAAAAAATGTATACATGTTAGATTTATATCATAGATCATTCATATGTTTCACATGTTTAATAACAAAAAGAATAAGATTCACGGTTATGGCTTAAGAGAGTTTCACATATTCGTATTCATTAATATTATTAATTGGAATAGAAAAAAAATAAGAATCAAACCCTCTACCAGAAAAAAGAACTAAACGTTCTAAAATATTTAACTAGCCTATCGTATTTTTGTTCAATTATTTAACTAGCCTATTGATAGAAATCAACTTTGGCTCCATGCTTGATTTGGAGTTTCACATTAAATGAAATATGAAGGAGATAGCGGAAGTAATGAATGCAATGTGTAATTCACAGATTGGATGAAGTGATTGTTGACCTTTTTCGGCAAGTATACCGAGTTAAAAGTAATATAGATTTTTAAAGTACGAATGTCGATCTCACATAGAACAGTTTTGCTTAAAAATCTTAGTTTTCACTACTTACTAAGAAAATAAAATTTTAAGGATGATTTGATAATGATTTAGTTTAAATAACATACAAACATAAAAGTGCAATTACAAAATAAATTAGCGAGTATCAAAAGTGGTTTAAAAGATCTAGAAGAACTCTGGGATTGAACTTCATCTATCTCCCTCATTCATATTTTGGGTTTGATTAGAACATACAATATCCATAACTACTCACTATTGATGCACATATAAAAAATCATTCACATTGATTCCTCTGACATGAAATTCATAAGGAAATTTCCTAAACACTGATTCCTCAGCTATTTAGTAAATTACCCAACATTTAAGAACATATGTTATACGCAATCAATACATTGAAACCTATTCCTAGTATTCCAATATATTGAGTATTTTCATCTAGGTCAGAAACTTAAAAGTACTTCCTAGTTAAATTTAAGAATCAAAATCAAGACTCTATTGATCAGATAAAATCTAGCATTAAGCTCAAGATAAAAATACCAATTGAGTAGAAACTGAATATTACATATAAAAATCACCAAAATACAAATGAGTTCAAAAGATTACATTTAATCCCAAAGATGAAGAATTAGCTACTCATGGTAGCCATTACAACCCAAGGAAAGGAAGATTGCCAGAGAAGAAGAAGAATTGGTGAATTGCTTTCGTCCTTTACGGCTGCTCTCCATGCTTTAGCTTTCAATCCCCTCATAAAACGTAAAATCCCCTTTTTAAACTCGTTTTTGGGCCTAGGTTAAGTGACTTTTTGGGCCCGTCAAATTTTAAACTTTTTAGTTCTCTTTTTCATGAATCTTTCAATCTCTCATTTTCTTCATTCTTTTATACTTGAAATTTCACAATAATTGAGATCAAATAATTTCCTTTAACTCAGTACTCAAAATCTAAATTTAGATTTAAAAACTCTTAAATTGGGGGTAATTACTATCTTAAAAAACACTTAAACCTACAAGTACTCAAACTTTCTCATGTATAAAAAATACTCAAAAATTGGCACTTATCAACTACCCCAACCTAGAATCTTGCTTGTCCTCAAGCAAAGTAATTGGACCCACAAAACAAAGATTTTTCCTAAACAAAAACAGTGGTTGCTCAAAAATTAGACCCATGGTCAATCATCAGAACAACTTTCATTTTCAAAATAAGAATTCAATATAAGAAAGATTAGAGATTCCAAGTCCATTTAAAGAAGGAAAAAGACATAATCAATCTACAAGAGAAACAACTCAAACAAATACATGATAATCTAATTAAGGAATTTCTTTCTTAATTTGTCACAGGGTAGTGTGTCTCTCAACATCCACTGGCTCTAAACAAATCAAGGTTGCCTTTCATTTTTAGTCAAATCTTAAACACAACAATCTACATGAATCTTAAGGTCTTTTAAAGGTTGTAATGAGGTCGGGCTATCAAGAACATTGGTTTTTCAGATAATAAAATGCACACTTCAGACAAGGAGAACATATCTACAATTGAGACAAAATTTCCCTCAGAAAGAATTAATCTAACAACTCTTGATTTCTTCCATCCATCATTTTTTTCTTTCTTTTCTGTAATTCACTCTTTTGTTCTTTTTAGCTTATTTATTTAATTTGTTTTCTTTTTTTAGAACAAAAGAGTGAATTGTCTAACCCATTTCTTTACATAACCAACGTATCAAAGCTAAATCAATCCTTCCCATTATAAATATTGCACCTATGTTCTCCTCTCCTAAGCATGCTACAAGGGTGCAAAATTGTATCAATTGAAGGTTAAGGTGTAACAAAGAAAATTACAGCTCAAAGGGTTATAAAAAAAATTTGGTTATCAACCGTACCTGGTTGGCTTTTTGGCTCTGGGTTAAATAACATAAAACTTAGGCAACATCAACTTGATACATAACTTAGTGGAACTCTCAATTGTTTAAAGATTCACAACTCACTTGGCTAATTGGTTTAATTCCTCAATTTTTATCAAGTCTTGTTGTAGTCATAATCCTGTTCAATTTTCATTTATTAATCTCCCGTTCAACTAAACTCAAAAATTTTAATTCACTCAATCTTTTCCAATTCAATAAACTGATATGACTTAGAACAATCACTAAGTCTAATTTCTACTTAACCACAAACTTATGCTAAGTACCACATCTAACATCATTTGACAAATAAAATTAATAAAAATAAATACTAAATGAAAAATCAATCACAAGCATACTAAAATATTTAATTACAGAAACAAGTGTTTTATCAGGAATATAATTAATCACCCCTCATGATTCTATCAAAATCAGTGTCAAATTCTGCATTTTGTCCTTAATTCAGTTCCTCTCCTGCTTTTGTGGATAGTTCTGCTTCTAGAAATGTTGCTCCTCCTCCCTAGGAAAATTGGGCCTGTCTCTAGGCCATGCAACATAAGAGCTGAACTGGTTAGGTGAGAGAAATTGAGACCAATGAACACTTACCTCAGAGATTATGTAATGGGAATTGAAGATTGAGAGAGAGATTGAGCAAAGGTGGCGCTCAAGGGTGAATGTGAGATGAATTGTGGTTTGTTTTTTGCATGAAATCTCGCCCGGGCAAAAACACTCCAGTGAGCACCCTTAATTTTCGCTCAGCGACACCCAACTCGCCCAAGCGAGATTGCTCCAGAGAGCACCTCCAATCTTCAGTAGGCGACACCCAACTCACCCAGGCGAGAGTTGGAGTTCAACATTTTTTTCATTTTTCTGCAGAATTCGCCAGGCGAGACCCTCGTCGCCTGGGCAAAAACACTCATGCAACTCTTTTTAAAATGAACTAAAAACACACAATTAACATGCAAACATAAATTTAAAACTCACAAACACTGGGTTACCTCCCATGAAGCGCTTGTTTAACGTCACATAGCTTGATGCCTGATGATCATCAGTCCCTCAGATGAATCACTGTGGTGAGACTTTCAATCTCACCACCAAGATAATGCTTTAGCCTTTGTCCATTTACTACCCAACTTCTCTGAAAAGTAGGATCTTCTAACTCCACTACTTCATAAGGCCTTCTTTGCGTTTGGTCACTGCTCTTAGGAATTTTCCTTGCCTTTCCAAACTTTTCCCAACATTTCTTCACTTCTCTTTCTTCCCGTCCATTTATTCCATCAATATTATTGGCAAGAGTTTTCATCAAAGGATCAAATACACGGATCCTCTTTTGTTGTTCAGTACCAACTTCATCTAGAACATCCACTCTAAAACATCTTTTGCATCACTTGGATGTTTCATAGCTTCAAAAACATCAAAGCTTACTTCTTCATCTTGCGCGCACACCTTAAGTTTACCTTTATCAACATCAATGATGACCCTGACAATTTTCATGAATGACCTTCCTAAAATCAAGGGAACTTCAACATCCTCCTCTATTTCCATGACCACAAAATCTATAGGGAATAAAAATTTATCCACTTTCACTATCAAGTCTTTAACAATCCCATATGGATATTTTATGGATCTGTCAGCTAGCTGTAGAGTCATCCTTATAGGTCTCACTTCAACATCTCCAATCTTCTTAAGCATGGAAAGAGGTATAAGGTTGATACTTGCTCCAAGGTCCAGTAAAGCTCTTCCAACTATGAGGTTTCCAATGGTGACAGGAAAAGTGAAACTTCTTGGATCTCTAGACTTTTGTGGTAAAGATTTTTTAATAATAGCATTGTATCTAGCTTTTAATTCAACTGTCTCTTACTCAGGAAATTTTCTTTTCTTTGTTAGTAATTCCTTCATGGATTTAGCATAGATAGGCATTTACTTTAAAGCTTCAATGAAGGGAATGTTGATTTGAAGCCTTTTTAGAATGTCAAGGAATCTAGCAAACTGCCTTTCTTTATCTTTCCTTGAAGGAGCATAAGGGTAAGGTATATTTCCCGTGGGAGGATTTCTAACCTCATTTTCACTCATTTTCTTCTTCCCTCTCTTTTTTTTTTTTCAATCACCACTTTTCTTTTACTTCTCTCCTCTTCTCCCTCACTTTCATTTTATTTTTCTCTTCTACTACCTCCATTTCAACATTCAAATTCTCACCATTACCTCTACCTACCACCTTGCCACTCCTAGTAGTGATAGAGTTGCAATGCTCCTTTGGATTAACCTTAGTGTTGGCTGAAAATTGACTCACTTCTTGATCTGCTAATTGTTTGGCCAACTATCACCAAAGTCTCCTCCAATTTGGTTATCCTGTCTTGAGTTGAAGGAAATTGTTGTTGTTGTTGATAAGGAGGTTGTCTGTTAGATGGATCTTCATCTTATTTCGACCCAAAGCCTTGATTCTGATTGTTCCTCTATCCTTGAGACATATTATTCTGGTAATTACCTGAGAAACCACCTTGTCTTCCTTGATTGCCCATATAATTAACCTCTTCTTATAAAGGATTATTCTGATAAGGACACTGCAATGACTACCTCCACAAAAATCACAGCTCATATATTGACTTTTATTTTGGGAAGAATGCACAACTTGTAATTATTGAGGCAACTTCGCTATCTGTTTTGTTAGTGCTTCCATTTGAGTTAAGATTTTATTTTGACCTAGAATAACATCTGTAGTATAAAGATCAAGCATCCCCTTCTTTTGTTGCACTATTTGTCTATCATGTTGAGTTTGATAATCTGTAGAAGCCAGAGCATCAATAATTCTTGTTGCCTGCTCTACATCTACCGCCATCATTGTACCTCTAGCTGCTGCATTCAATATCATCTTTGCATCAACCCTCAGACCATTGTGGAAAATGCTCAGTTGGGCAATGTCCTCAAAACCATGATTTGGGCATCTTCTCAACATCACTTTGAATCGTTCTCAAGCTTCACAAAATGCTTCATCTGGCCTTGTCTAAAGGTGGAGATGTCAGATTTTGCCTTGATGTTGAGAGAGAGTGGAAAAAATCTATGTAGAAATTTCTCCTCTATATCATTCCAACCTGTAAGACTCCGATTTGGATGTGATTTGAGCCACTCCTTTGCTTTGCCTGCCAAAGAAATGGAAACAATCTCAATCATAGAAAGTGGACAGATGTGTGTAAGGATCTTCATTATCCATCCCAATAAATTGATGACTGCTAATCAAATTCAAGAAGGTTGGCTTCATCTCGAATGTTTTAGTGGTAGCTGGTACTGCTATGCTAGAGAAGTGTCTCGGGCCTTGCTGCATGGCATAGTCTCCAAGAGTCCTTCCTGGTGGGGGAATCCTGTCCTCAGCCATACTGATCTCTTATTGTATCACTTCAGTATCTCTGTCAAAGCTAGTGAAGGATTCTTTTCTTGTTTGAATTTGTTGTTCTCTTCTCTTCCTGCTACGATTCCTCCTAGCTGCTCTTTCAATCTCTAAATCAAATTCTAGTTGATCTTCAAGAACCTGTCCTCTCAATATCATAAATCAAAAATAGCTTACGCAAGGATTAATACAAAATAATTTATAAACAAACTTTTTTTTCTTCAAATAAATAAGAACAAAAGAAAAACTATTCACAATACTTAATAAGCTATGTTCCAAAATTTAAAAACAAGATTTGTTCCCCGACAACGACACCAAAAGCTTGTTGACCTTTTTCAGCAAGTGTACCGAGTCAAAAGTAATATAGACTTTTAAAGTACGAATGTCGATCCCACAGAGAACAATTTTGCTTAAAAATCTTAGTTTTCACTACTCACTAAGCAAATAAAATTTTAACGATGATTTGATAATGATTTGGATTCAATAACATACGGACATAAAAGATCAATTGCAAAATAAATTAACAAGTATCAAAAGTGGTTTAAAAGATCTAGAGAACTTTATGATTGAACTTCATCTATCTCCCTCAATCATATTTTGGGTTTGATAAGAACATACAATATCCATAACTACTCACTACTAATGCACATATAAAAATCATTCACACTGATTCCTCTGACATGAAATTCTTAACGAAATTTCCTAAACACTGATTCCTCAGCTATTTATTAAATTACCCAGCATTAAGATCAAATGTTATACGTAATCAATACATCGAAACCTATTTCTAGTATTCTAATATACTGAGTATTTTCATCTAAGTCAGAAACTTAAAAGTACTTTCCAGTGAAATTCAAGAATCAAAATCAATACTCTATTGATCAGATAAAATCTAGCATTAAGCGCAAGATGAAAATACCAATTGAGTAGAAACTGAATATTATATAAAAATCACCAAAATACAAATGAGTTCAAAAGATTACATCCAATCCCAAAGAAGCTACTCATGGTAGCCATTACAACCCAAGGAAAGGAAGATTGCCAGCGAAGAAGAAGAAGAATTGGTGAATTGCTTTCGTCCTTGACGGCTGCTCTCCTTCCTTTAGCTTCTGATCCCCTCAAAAAACCTAAAATCCCCCTTTTAAACTCGTTTTTGGGCCTAGGTTAAGTGACTTTTCGCTTGGGCCCATCAAGTTTTAAACTTTTTAGTTCTCTTCTTCATGAATCTTTCAATCTCTCATTTTCTTCATTCTTTTATACTTGAAATTTCACAATAATTGAGATCAAATAATTTCCTTTAACTCAGTACCCAAAATATAAATTTAGATCCAAAAACTCTCAAATAAGGGGTAATTACTATCTTGAAGAACACTTAAACCCTACAAGTACTTAAGCTTTCTCATGTATAAAAAATACTCAAAAAATTGGCAATTATCAGTGATCTAGAGGAAAAACAGAATGTGAGAGAGGTGAGGCCAACTCTCACAAGGTCCCTAGGCTAAACTCAAAAGAGGAGCTAACCTAAAGGTGATCATAAGAACAAGTGAAGCTGAATTTAGACAACATTTCTCTACTCATTCCATGATCAAAATACAATAGGCTATCACACTTATTTATGATGCTAGGGTTAGTCCAAAGTGGAGCCAAATTTAGAAAATTCAAGTTCAAAAATAAAATCCTAGATCTAGAAGAGTGAATGAGAGCATGACATGTGATCTTCACACTTTCTGTCACAACCGGGGTCACGACGGGGACGGCGAACAAAAAAATAATTCATTTTCATTTTTAAAACAGAGGAGTCGCCACCATAATTTATTAAAGGAAAATTATGGAAAACCAAAAACAAGATAAGGCAAGTTCGCAAAAACCAGATTTCAGGTCCGGGAGTCGGTTACGTGTGGGGAAGGTACAAGC
>Ga0209700_102823_pt1 | contig 34589 bp, 21 predicted proteins | sample SiratroredBW_FD_187528 | JGI IMG/M metagenome (GOLD analysis project Ga0209700, IMG submission 187528) | Root nodule microbial communities of legume samples collected from California, USA - Siratro red BW (SPAdes) (version 2) | ecosystem: Host-associated > Plants > Roots > Nodule | place: USA...
TTTTTTTTTTTTTTTTTTGTAAAGGATATACTTGAGATGGTTTATTTAAACTATGTCTCATGCCCTTTTCTTTTAATAAATATTGATTATTACAAATGTTTAAAGTTGTGATATGTGACATGCTAGACTTGGTCACATAAATTTAAATTCTATTAGAAGAATAATGTGTCTTATTCTTATTCCTAAATCTTCTATTGATTTAAAGAAAAAAAAAGAGTGAAATATGTACAAAGGTGTTGTCGACTGTGGAAATGGGAGTTGAATGGAGTCTTAGACTCTTTTCATAGTGAATGAAACATAGATTGTTTAGTAGACCATCTGATGGATCTTCTAATAGATCGTCTAGTAATCGTGTTTCTGTAAGATTGTCGAATGGATTACCTAATGATAACAATCACAATATTAGCAATAACAAGAAAAACTAGAGACCAATACACGATAATTGTTCCTAGTTCATCCAATCTTAGGCTCCCCTAAGCAATTGCTTAAAGAGCTTTCAGTAACCAAAATACTTGGTTACAACATCTCTCCATGTTACAATGAGTATTCTCACCTCAATAGGTTATAACGAGTATTCGCACATCTTCAGATTACACCTTTTTAACCTTCTCCTGAGATTAAGAACTCATAAGAAAAATACAGAATATTCTCAAAGAGAATACAACAAAAGCTCACAAGGATATAATTTTACAATGTGAAGGATCATAATGATTTAGAACTCAGTCTAGAAGACTATAGACTATACTCTCAAACAACTTGATTAGACGTTCAATGCAACTCTCATGTTTTCAGCAAGATTGCTCAAATGTCTTGAATGGCTTGGCTTGCTCTCATCTCAATTCTTCACCTTCAATCCCTTCATATATCTTTTTAAATTTGTCCTATGATACTTGAATGAGTTAATTTTTCATTTTATAGCATTTTTACATCTTAATCTTTTTGGTGGTGGACACTCAGAACAAAAATTTTGAATTTACAATCTTTCAATTTATTTTGCTTCGAACTTGTTTAAAAAATTAATTCAAAAGTATTTGCAATATAGATTAATAAAAACAAATCAAAATATTCAGAGAAATCTCCTCATTATAGATAATGCATGATTTTAAAACAAAGCATATGAGATCTTCAATTTATTCAAATTATTTCTATTAAAAAACAATTAGAGACATTCACACTATGTTAGAAAGCCATTTTCAATGCTTCATTTAAACAAATTTGTTAAGCAAAGAACAAATTTCAAAGAAATACGAAACGTAAGGGCAATCAGAGTATATGAAATATGCAACAAATTGTTTAATTTTTGTTAGAAATTTGCAATATATCATAATTAATTAAAATGATTTTAAGCAAGATAACTCTAAAAAAATAAAGATATCTTTAATTCCTAAAATTGCATTGGTAATATCTTTTTATTACACGAAAAAACATGTAGATAAGCATTTTTTTATTTTTAGATATAATCTCTCTTTGAATAAACACACTTTCAGTAGATATATATATTTGTAAGTTTTTTTCTTTTCACAATTAACTATTTTAACCAAACATGTTTACGTGCTCAATACTTTTATCAATCCGTCTAACAAGGATGAGCAATAGACATTCAGGGGGTTTATTGTATAATGCAGTTATACTAATCATTGTTAAAACAAATAAACTATTCAGTTAATTTTTGTTAACAATAAAAAATAAACAAATAGATTCTATATATGATGTTCTGATCATGAGACCATTTAATGGGTCATAGCATTTAAGAGTAAAATTGATCAAGAGATCGTCCAATGGATCATTAGACCATATAAGGACTTAATAACTTATCTAGATAGAACATCCAGGGTCTCAACAATCTTGCTCACAATATGGTTCACTAGTCATCGAACCATCTAATAGGTCATCAAACTATCTAATAAATGTCTCAACAATGAGTTCAAGCAAAGCAACCAAGAAAGTTTTTTTATAAAAGCATGAAAAAAGAAACTAATTTATTTGAATTGATTCACAATGATGTATGTGTTAACATGTGGTGGTAAAAGATATTTTAGTAATTTTATTGATGACTTTTCTAAATATTATTGTTATGTGTATTTGATAAATTACAAACATGAATTATTTGATAAATTAAAAATATACAAATTGGAGGTATATATTATGAAAATGTCTTTCAATAGTTTATAAGTGAGTGCAAACCTTACCTTATAAGTCGGTTTTGTAAGATTGAGCTAGGCTTAGAGTCCATTTCTTAAGATGGTGTTAGAGCCTATCCTAACAAGGTTGTTGGACCTATCAGGCCACTATCGAACCACCCTTATATATAAGTTTCACGCTTGAGTTGAGGAGTCTCGGTGTGAGAGAGTGTGTTGGAGATCCCACATCGAATAGAGATGAGGCATTTCAATAGTTTATAAGTGGGTGCAAACCTCACCTTACAAGCCGGTTTTGTAAGATGAGTTAAGCTTAAAGTCCACTTCTTAAGAATACAAGAATATATGAAGAATATTGGATACAAAAGTGGAGAATATATGTCTTTAGAAATTAGTGATTTTTGTGAAACTTGTAGTATTATTCATTAAGTAACATCTTCATACCGTCCTCAGTCTAATGGTGTAGCCAAAAGAAAAAAAAATAACATATTTGAAATATCTTAAAGTCTTAAGACATCTTGCAAAGGTTAACATACCCTTTAATAAGAAAAGAAAAGTAGCAATTATCAATATTTATAGTGTTTTTATTGGTTACTCTTTGCATAACATTACTTATAGATTTTTAGTTATTAATTCTAAAGTGATTTAAATTTCTAACAATATTATTATGGAATTTGGATATGTTTTTTTTTATTTGAAATTTTTTTCCTTTAAAGGATAAATTGACCAAACTTGTTTGTGATAATTCTAGTTCTGTTTTTTCCTTCCAGTGACTATGTTAATTATGATGCTTGTACTCTTGTTTTGCCTTCTAGTGATGATGCTAATAAAAATAATGAAGTTACAAATAGTAAAAGAAAAGAAGAAAGGATAAAATTTTTGGTCCTGACTTTTATTCTTTTTTGCTTGAGGATGATCCTAAAACTTAAGGTGAAACGATGAGGTCAATTAATGTTTCTTTTTGAAGAGAAGCTATTAATAACAAAATGAAATCTCTAAAAGAAAATAAAATTTGGTTTTTAATTGATCATCCCTGTGATTATAAACGTATTGGATACGAATGAACTTTTAGGAAAAAATTAAGATTAGATGGATCAATAAAAAAATTAAATTTAAGGAAAGACTTGTTGATATTGGTTTGCCAAAAGCTAGAAGGTGTAGATTTCTTTTATTTCTATTCACGTGTTTCAAAAGTTACTAGCATTAGAGTTTTAATTGTTCTTACATGTATATTTAATTCAAAAATTCATTGAATGGATGTTAAAATAACTTTTTTAAATGATAATTTAGAAGATGAATATATAAATCAACATGAGGGCTTTGTAGAGTTAAGAAAAGGAAAATAAAGTATGTATTGTTAAGTCTCTGTATGATTTTAAACCACCACAAAAAAGGTGACATGAAAAATATTATCAAGTTATCTTACATATGGTTTTCATGTTAATAGTAGTGATAAATATGTGTATGTAAAACAATATGATAATGATGCTTATGCTATTTTATGTTTATAAGATGACATTAATATTTTATAGCAATCTAAATATTATAAAAATTGTGAAACATTTATTGTTACATGAAGGACCTCCTAGATGTCATTTTGGGTATTAAGCTTATAAAGAAAAATGATAACATTATTTTAACTCAATCTCATTATGTAGAAAAACTTTAAAAGAAATTCAATTATTTGATGTGATATGACTCATTTATTAAATTAAAGAAAAATTTAGGTGAAGCGTATTTATTCTTATAAATATTCTCACATTATTGGGTTCTATTATATTTGACTAATTTTTTTTTGATATTTCATATGTAGTTGGTAGATTAGGAAAATCTACACATAATTATGGTCATTCTTATTCCACTACATCAAAAGGGTGTTTAAATACATAAAAAGGACCATTAATTATGATATTCATTATAGGCATCTTCCTACTAGTATTGAAGGATATAATGAAGTAAATAGATTTCATTTCAAATTTTGATGAAACAAAATCAACTATTGGTTATATATTTACTTTAGTTGGAGGTGTAGTATGTAGAAATATTTTAAACAAACTATTATTTCATAATCTACTACAAAAGCGAAGATTATTACTTCAAATATTGTCATTGTTGAAACAAAATTTCTTAAAGGTTTCATATATGATTTATCATTGTTAAATAAGTTTATACCTCCTATTTCAATGCAATGTGAAAGTCAAGTTACTATATCTAAAGTTTCTAGCAAAAATTTTAATGAAGAAAAGAAGACATCGGAGAGTGAGACACAAGTATACTATAAACTTCTTAATTACTCATGATATTATTTGTGTTAACTTTTTAATTACTCATTATATCATTTGTGTTAACTTTGGCAAGCCAAAAAGAAACATAATCGTGATTCTCTTACCAAATAGTTGAGATGTCAACAAGTACTTGAGTCCTTAATTGAAATAGAACTAAAGCCCATAAATTTGATGAATTAGCATACACCATCTTCACATGAATGGTGATTCTATGAATGGAGTTCAATGGATAATAATTAAGTTGTTGTGGACTAAAGTACACCAATTTGAATAAATATTGTGCTTCATTCCTATAGTGAAGAGTACTATAAATTGTGATAATAATAAGGTTGACATATGTGCTTAATTTTCAAAATACCTTTTCTTAAACCAATGGGGTGAGTCACAAACCACTCTTTAAGATTCACCTAGTGAGTGTAATGGTGTGATCGTCATTGTGAGAGATATATAAGTATCTAAGTGACACTTATGAAACAACTGCAATGTGTAACCATTAATTAGAATCTAAAATGAACATTGATATTGTATGTGTTATTTACTAAAATCCGATCAAAGGGGATAAAGTTCAAAACAATTAAGTCTCAACATTTTTTCAAGTAGAAGTTTATATGCATTAGGCATAGGACTTAAACACAATTCTTATGACAGCATAAAGATTTTGGCCTTCTATTCTATATTATTTTTAAAAAACAAAAAAAAAATATTAATATTTATAAGGTTTAAAGATTATTTACTACACTTAATTGATCTGTGACAGATTATTATATGTTAGAAGATGAATACATAAGTGACAGGTTATTATATGTTAAAAGAGGAATACATATTATTTTATCATATTCTGTGTAGAATCATTTTCTATATAAGGATAATGATATGCATGTATCAACTCAAATTATATCTAATTCCTTCTTCTTATTATTTTTATGAAGTATTGTTTTTATTATAAAAATTATATGAGTCGATCAATTTTATTTATTCATATATCTACCTTTTTGTTAAGAAAATTGAGATTACAAAAGCAACTCAAATCTTTATTTCTATATAGCTGATTTTTCAAGTAAATTTTTACATACAAACTTGTTTTGAAGAATAACTACATATATTACAAAGCTAAATTTATTATTTGAACTTAATCTAGAATACCTAATAACCAAATGTCGTCAATTTATATATATATATATATATATATATCCAATTTCATCGATGTTGATGTGACGATGGCCTTTATAACCTGCATAAATGTCAAGTGTCACGTGGATACAAGGTTGAATCAACAAAAAAAAATAAATAAATAAATAAATAAACCTAAAATAAAACAGCTGTGGAAAATTTGACTTCCACCTATGATATGATATGATGGATCTTAACAATAGTTCCCCAATTTTAGAATAAACATTTATTTTTCATATACTTTAATAAATTCCACTATATATTTTATATTTAAAAATATGCATTCATCTTTTTGATATTTTTAACAAGTGTCACTCATTTTATTTTTCTTACTTTATTTTGAAATATTATATTAAATAAAATCAAATGAAAATTTTAATATTTAAAAATTAAAGCTTTTTTATAATTACAAATTGAAAAAAAATTATAACTAGAATATGGGATATGAGAATCAATCTCTTAGAAATATAATAGATCAATGTCTATCTTATGAACAATATAATGAAAATAAATATTTATCTTAAAGAGTATGAATATTATTTAGGATAATATTAAAAAAATAAGATCTAGACTTATCACTACACATCAATAGCAATAATGGGTTTAAAATTATATATATGTGTGTCGCGAATGAAGAATAATCTTTGTATATTTAATTTAGATAGTTTTTCCAATTTTGACTTGGTCAATGAGAAAGACCTCAAAATTGAGGAGATGCAATGCAAGTCCTATACTAACATGAGGAATATGGCAAGAAAAAATGGTCAAAGAAAAAGGTACAATTCCAACAACAAAGACTTTCTATGAAAGAGTTACGAGGAAACAAAGGAAAATAACGACTTTAATAATAAATTTTCTGCATTTGAAAAATCAATCATAAAAGGTCAAACAAATACAAGACGCCAACATTGGTAGGTTCCTTGGTATCACCATGCAAAATTTAAAGTAATTAAACGCAAAAAATTATAAGATTAAATTGACGAATTTGTTTTGAAACGTGGTATTAATTTCAGTGTTTTAATTAAATTTTCTAGTGAATATTTTTGTTGTATTAAGTGTCTACAAGGTTTATATTTTTTAATTGGGTATATAGTATTTAATTTTGTTATCAACATACAGTCATTCTTATTTATATTTATATGAAAAATAAAAAAATTTAATTATATTTTAAGTTTTTCATAATTTATATATTTTAAATTAAATTGTTATTGAAAAGTTTTGTTATATATTCAAAAAAATTATAGTTTTCAATTGAGAGTATTTGTTGTTTGATTTTGACATTAAGTAAAACGAAGCAGGAAATTTATAGAAAATGAAGAATTAAATTCAAACAAATTAGTCAACAAATGAACGAGTTAATTTTTTTTCACATAGTCAATTTATATCCTTGCAATACTTACACTGTATATTTATTGTTACCTTAATTATCTGGAACAAATATATTCTACTATCACCTTACAAAACGATAGGAATGGCATTTTAAATTACAAAGGTAAACAATAAAGGTAATAAATTAAATTTTTATTTATTTATACAGTTTACTATCCTCAAAATACTTAAATTATATGTTTCCTTACCTTGTATATCAATATACTATTGTATTATCATTAATTGTAGGCCAATCAAACCATTAAATATTATAAAAAAGATTATCCTAGACATGCATGCATATAGACATAAATTTTCTTGAGACATATATACACGAGTAAAATTAAATTATGAATCTCTATTATTGGAAAGCTGTACAAGTATACCAAAATTAAGTAAACAAATCAAATGTACGAAACACATAATATTTAATTATATCATGAATATTGCATTAATTACCTACATTTTGTTTCTCTCTATTAACATCACAGCTCCAAACCAGATACAAAGATTTTCATCACTGCATAGCTTCCTTCCTTTGTTCTATCAGTCAGAATGGAAGGGAAAATGATCAAACAGAAACAAAAGCGAGAGATTAAGAAGATTGAAAACAATAGGGATCTCCTCATCACTTTCACCAAGAGAAAACGTGACATTCACAAGAAAGCCAGTGAGTTATCAACTCTTTGTGGAGCAAAAGTTGATATACTTATGCACACTTCATCTGGAAATTGGTTTAGTTATGGGGAACCTTCTCACCAAGCGATGAAAATTTCCAATGATAAACAAAACCCTTCAGAAGATGCCATTAATCAGCTTGTGAATGATCAAACAAAATTAGAGATAGATGAACTCTGTGGAAAAAATAGGACACTTATGGATCAAATGCACTATGAGGAAGAACGAGAGAAAGAACTCACAGAGATTCTGAAGACAAGAAATGGCCATGCTTGGTGGGAGGCCAAAGATCTTAATCGTGAACAAGCCAAAGAAGTGAGGGCTTCTCTGATGCAACTCAAACAGAAATTGGAAAATGAACTTTCTAAGAAGCATGGGGAGAAAGATAGGTCTTCTTATCATGGTAAGGGTTTTTATTATTATATATTCTTATTTGTTGTTTAGGGTTTAGGGTAAGTGCTTTAGGGTTTTCATCATGTTTTTCAATCTAATTTTAAGTGGAAATTGATAACATTTTGGTGGTGGTGTTGTTTTAGCTCCCCCAAATCAAGTGACTGGATTCAATTTTTGCCCTAATTACACAAGAGGAAGCAGCATATCTGAAGTTGTCTTTGGTGCTAATAATGAAGCTTGTGGAATTGCTGCAACTGAAACTACTCTTCCTGATATTTCTTTTAGTCTCATAGATGATGGAAAAGAATTCAAATTTTTTCCATATGGTGAACGTAGGGAAGATTTATTTGATATTGTTTACCCTGGCAAAAATCTTTATCATGGATACAGTTTTTTTCTTGATGATCCAAATGATTGTGGTAAATCTGCTTATGCTTCTTTGCCTGCAAAGCAAGTGCAAGGACTTAACCCTATTGATGCAAATGGAAGTACCAGTGGTACTCATGTCTTCTCATCATTTTCAAATCAATCCCAAGGAGATAACTCACTTCTACCCAATGCAAATAACGAGACTATTGGAATAAGAGGTAGTTATGGTGACTTTGACCTCTCTAATTGAAATCAATGTTGAGATAATGACTCTTTTTTCTGTGGTGCAGGTAAAGAGAATGTTGGTGGAAATAACGGTGGTTCTCTTGTTTCTTCCTCCCCTTTGAATCAACAGCAAGAGACTAATCCGTTTATGGACTTTGAAAATGAGATGAAAGATGATTTTTCTTTTCCTGCATTTCAATGGTCTTGATGAGCAAGGCTGTTTCTGAGATTTGTTGTTTGCATCATTACAGTTATGTTTCATATTTGAATTCTTGCAGTAGTATCTTTTTATGTTAAATCATGCTGAAAGACGTGCTTATTTTGTTTGACTTATGTTCTGGGTAGTTTGTCTTCTCATCATCATGTAATAAATTTGCTTTAAGAATCAAGGATTGGTGTTTTGTTTTCGTTGAATTTTCTAATATCTCCAAAAGATAAATAAATATAATCCATAGTTTGTTGGGGCAGACAACAAAGAAAAAGAGAGAATTGAAGTTCATATTGATTTTGTATAATAAATTATTGACTATGTAATTTGTAAGAGATCTTGTATAAATCTGTCATTATCCATATTATATATTAAAGGGTTTATTGCTTGATTAAAAGTGAAAATTATTTAGATGTCATAATTGTTAAGAAGTAGTTTTTTTTTCATCTAAACAGACTTTATAATTAAGTCAAAATTCAATCTTTTGTCGACAAATCTATCGTATACAAGATTAGTGTATGGAAATAGATCTAATACAAGATTATGTATGAAGATAAATCTAATTACTAGATTTTTATAGACTTGTCTAGTAACTTTCTAATCTTTTTTATGAGTAAAGTGACTTTAAAGTTTAATGTTATCTATCTCATGTAGTTTTTTATTTTATAAAAATATAAAAAAAAGATATAAATATTAAAATTTAATTAGATGATATGATTATTTTTTAGTGTTTTATTTCATATATGAATTGAGAGATCTTTTATGAGATTTTAATTTAAGTTATTCAATATACATAAGAAAATAGTTGAGCTAATATGACACTAAAGTATAAAAGTCATTAGATTATATTTACGATGTTAGGATATCATTTATCAAAGTAAATAATAACACGAGACATATAAGTATGTTAGACCTTATACATCAAAACATGAACTAAGATGTTAATCATACAAACTATTAATGTGAAAAGATTAAGAGTATAGAAACATGACCATATCACAAAGCATATGAAGATGATAATATATATATATATATATATATATATATATATATATATATATATATAAAAGAATATAAATATTCAAACCAAGCAAACAAAAAAGTAATAGATAGTAAGTTGTCTCAGAGAGAAGCAAGATGGTGAGATGTAATAGATTCTCCTACGTCAACTTATAATCCAAGAGAGTCTAATATAATAACATGAAAGTGTATCTTTAAATTATTATATACAAATTATACAAAGTTTATAAGTATAGATATATATAAGACTAACCATTCTCACATTTTTTACAAATAAAAAGGAGAGAGGTGAACATTGTCACAACAAGATTGCATCTAATATGACGTCAAATTGCAACGAATGATGGTGGGTTGTCTTAAGGTGTAAGGTTAGAAAATAAACTAACATTGTATTTATGAAATATGGTTCAAATGGAGTATTTTGTTGTTTTTTATGGTATATTTCCTTAAGCCTTATTCTTCAAGTTGAAGGACAAGTTAATTTTTATAATTGGGTTGGGGTATTCTAATGCTTGAAACAGTTAGGCAACATTGCGAGTCAGTGCACTGTTGTGTGTAATTTTGTGTATTTTTGTATATAGGTTTGAGTACCCATTTTTATATATTTTTTATTACTGACAAAAAAAAAGATTGTTCCAATGGAATGAGTGAATTTCTCAACAAGTCTTCCTTTAATAGTCTACATCAACCTTCATCACCAAAGCCTCCAAGATGTATTAGGTATGTTGGAGTAGAAGATAAACAACAACCTTTCTAGGAAAAAAATTGTTATTCTTAGAAACAAAAGTTTGAAGAATGCATCACTGAAACTAAAGTCAAAGCACATATAAAGGTCAAATCCAAAATTAAAATTGAAGTTATGGCCAACAATCTTGTTAGGACTCTTAGAGTAGTTAGTCACTCTCTCATGTTCATGGTCATTCTTGCTCCCACTTCCATTTTTACAACTTTCTAGATGGTTCAAACCCTGTTGAGAGACTATGAAGATCGTCAGAGAAGTTAAATCAAATAATGGTTTCATTCTTGGTTGATCAAATATTACGTAACACGTGCCAAAATTTTCAGACATTTGCACCAATCATGCCATCTCTTTCACAATTTGTCCAAATTCTTTTAGCTCACCAGCCAAACTAGTTTTAAAGAACCCCTATGGCCTAAACAACCACCAACCAACTTCAACTCCTTAAGTAGCTCACTCTATCCAATCACCTCTACAAATAACTCATGAACTATCATCCTAAACACGTACTCATGAACAAACTTAGAGTATATTTGAACTCATCCCTAACCCATTCACAGACAATCATCCCCTTAACAACATGACACCTCTACACCTCAACTCAAAATATTTTACAGTCATCCCCTTAACAACATGACACCTCTACACCTCAACTCAAAATATTTTAAGTTGTTCAGTGTCACATGCCTTCATCAAAAGTTGATCAAGTTGACCATGGAACGAGAAGGAGGAAACAAGTTAATATTTTATCTTTAGACTCAAGTGAAGGTTTATATCATTCTTCTACTCCTCATAGAAAACCAACATTAGATGTTGGTGAACGAGTTATTATGGAATTTATTAGCGAGTCTAAACGAGTTGTAGAATACATCTTCAGTGGATCCAAGAGAAGTACTAAGAGTCTCTTTAAGCATTCTCTAAAATGTTTGAGAACATAAATAATCACAAGGCATTCTTACTACCATTGAACATATCACATCATCAAAGTCATGAGAAGATGGATCAGATGACATGTTTGTCATGAGGCAAATGAAAGCTTCATCTTCTTTCTTATCTTTTAAATTGAAGAGATTAAGGTCTTCTCAGGTATACATGAGACTTTTCTCATTTAAAAATTTGTCCAACTCTCGTTTAAGACACTTTGACTTGTAATGTCTTGGTTTGTTGCATTCATCACAAACAACTTTCTCCTTATATTCTTTGAACCCCTTTATAGTGAATTTCTTTTATTTCCTAAAGTCTTTGTGTTTTATTTTTTTTAGTATCTTCTTGAACTTTTAAGTTAGGAAGGAGAACATTTTTTCATAGTTTAACTTTTTAGAGTCTAATTAATCATTTACTACTGGCAAAGTTTTAGCAAGTTCAATATTTATCTGCTTTTGAGTATTAAGGGCTAAGGATTTTATTTTTTTTTTTTGTGAGTATTGCACTGAAGCATCTCCTCATTAACTTTAAGAATGCCAATGAGTTCCTTCAAAGTAATGTCTTGAAGTCCTTAAATATTTTCAAAGTTATTTCTTGATATTGCTTGACATTTTCAAGATTATTTCATGGTGATTTCATTATCTTCCATGTTAAACAACTCATATTGATGAGTCAAAGGACTAAATTTATTTCTCTTGACTTCTTTAGAACCCTAGTATATTTTACTATTTTATGATATTTGTTTTACCAAACAAAATTTATATTAAAATAAAAATAGTTCTTAAAATTTTAAAATATATCTAAAATTTATCTATTTTCATTTTATGATATCATATTCCTATTTTATATTAACAAATTTTAAAATTAAAAAAAAATAAACCAGTTATATACTAAAAGTAAATGCACACATTACTTTATAAAATTACACTTATTTTTCTATACAAATTTATAATTTACGTAGTTTTCATCAAATTGCTTTTATTCAGATTATAAATTACATATATTAAATAAACAATAATAATATTCTCCTCTTTGGAGGTGTGTTTAATAAAAAAAGTGAGAAGTATAATTCTTTTATCCAAAAATGTCTCAAAGAATATCAACCTACTAACTCTTTATTTAAATTTTAACCTAATAATTTCACCAATAAAACAATAATAATAATTATTAAAATTATTAAAACCAACTCTATATTTATTAAATGTTAAGAATCTTGAAAATCAAAATTAAATAAATAACATTTAAATATTTAATTAAATACTTATGTTAATATTCAGTACTTGTAATTGTTTAAAATAATAATATTATTATAAAATAAGATGGTTCTAAATAAATAAGACAACTTTCATTTAAGCTAAGCTAGACAAGAACAGAAACAAATATAAACATTAATTTTTAATTCATTAAAAATAAAGTATTATAATAAAAAAAATAGGAATTCGGTCATGATATTGCATGTACTCCACTTGTGTATATAATCTTATTCTCCCGTTACAACATTCACATAAGACAAATTTAGTAAGTCTAGAAAAGGAGGAATTATTAACACTTGGATGTGATGTACTTGCATTCTCACAAGTCAAATTACAAAGTCTAGTGACAAAAAAAACCTTATAAAAGGTGACATCAACCATTATCATGAGAAAGGTTCACCAACTCAATCAACAAACTAACACAGTTATAAAATGTACAATATATCAGTATCAATAAAGTAACTATATATTTTGCAAAAAATATATTAAATAAAGTAAGTATCCATTTTATCCAGTGTAGGAATAAAATTAGATAAAAAAATTAAAAAAAAAAAAAAAACGAGATGTTGTGAAATGAGATATACGATCCTAGTTTTTTTTTTTTTTTTTTTTTTCTTTATTGGATTAAGAATATAGCTTTGTAAGCTATTTATATTCACACGATTAACTTAACTACATTTGGAGGTAAAACAGACATAATTCAACATTACATATGTTTTCAATAATTTTTATAGGCTACAAATTGTCTAATATAATTTTTGGTCTCTAATAATTTTTGTCCCTAATAACTTGTGTATCTGTTTTCGGTTTGAAAAATAGTGTACATAGCGTTTCAAACAACACAAAATATATTAAAAATTAAAAAAAAAAATTCAACATCAGAAACAAAAATTAAATAATTTATTATACAATAGAATTTCCTTAATCTTAAACCTCTTATAAATGGAAGGGTGAGTCAGGAGTGAGTAAGGGCCAGGTAGCCCTCAATTGTGGGTCCGACAGGGAGTGTGGGGAGATTAACACAATTAATGAATTAATCAAGCTAATAAATAGCTATTAATTGCAAAACAAAATTATTTAAACGCCAAAACACACGTGAGATCATGATAGAAGAGTCAAAGCATAAAGTCAACTGGAAGGGGCTGGTTTTTATTTTAGTGTGTGACAGAAAAGAAGCAAGAGAAGAAGTGGTCTTTGCTTTCTCACCCAGGACCATAATTCTTATGGTGGGTTCACCTTATATTATTAATTAATTAATTAATTAATTAATTAATTACTATATTTATTTTTTACGTTTCTATTTTATTTATTTTATTTCCGATGGATGCCCTTCCACTAAATCAGAGAACTGTGTCACGTTTTGTGGGTGCTGCGGATGCTGTGAATGAATCTGCGATGCGATACGATACACCCACGCATCACATGCATATGCATATGCGTATACACGCGTAGATCTGGAGGAGTGAGTAGAACAGGGGAGAAGGAGAAAGAAGAAACGCAAACGCTGTTTGTTTCTTTCACACTCACGAGGCCATGTCGGGATTCAGAGACGCTCACTGTTTTCCGCGTCTTGTCCTCGCTGTGAATCTCGCTCTCGCTCTTCTTCACGCCCTCGTTGCTTCCCTTGCCTTCTTCCAGGTTCTCCCTTCCGCTGCTTCCTGCATTTGCGTCTCGCTCCACAATTTAGGTTTTCTTCTTTGATTTCGATAAGGAACGTGCTCAACCCAGAGAATGTGTTCAATTCGGGAGGATAAAAGAAACGTGCATTTTGAGCCTTTTTTTTTTTTGTCTGTTTCTTCGCCGTTATCGTGTGCGGTAACGGTTTTACGGATTCAATCATTTGATTCTGTGAGCGGTTTTAATTTTCGGGGCTTTTTGTTGAACCGGTTGTTTTTAATATTCAATTGTTTGTTTTGGTAGTGTGCTTGTCTGGTTAATTGGTTTAATTTTGGCTACTCTTTAAGTTGACTTTTGTGGTTGCACTTTGTCACTGTTTAGTTTTTGGGATTGGGTGATATTTTAGAAGACTGATTTGAGATATTAAGCTCTGTGCTAAAGTGGAAGTGCTGAAGACTGAAGTTATATGTGTTTACTTATTGTCGTTTTCTTTTTTTTAATTGGGTTCTGCAGTTGATGAGGATTCACTTGAGAAACTCGCAGCTTGGTTTGACTCGGCAAAAGGTCAGTGCATTTTAAAGGCTACTTGTCGAATTTTCTGCTATAACTGAATCTTTTCTCAATAGATAAATCTGTTTAGGGTTTAAATGTATGAATTGATTGGTTGCCATTCGCCACTTATGGTTAGTACTGTAGCACTGTTTTTATAACAGTGCTGTTGTAATTATGTCTATACCAATCATCAAGATTTGAGAGGATTTCCATTGTAGCATTCGCTAGAGCTATAGGATATGAGCCACTGGTCAAATGTGCGCATATTGAAGGCTAGAAGAATGTGCTTTCGTGACTACTTGAAGTTACTCTGTTTAGTAATTCCTAAATGGAATATGTGCTTCTCTCGCTGCAGAATTCAGCTGCCCTTCTTTATCCTTTTTGCCTTGCATCCTTTCTATATTTTGCTGGTGATTTGGGGATTTAGGTATTTGTGTAAGAATCTTGAATGCTGAATGTGTGCAATAACTTCAATGTAATGCCCAAGTGTCTATGAAATAGTTCAACGTAGTGCTCTCCTTTATAATAAGAAATGATAGAAATATTGCAATGCAGGTAGGCATTTGTATAACGTTGCATAGGAATATTCTACTTCTATCTCTGAATTTTTATATATATACATATAAACTTTTATGAATTTTTAGTTTTCATGAACTACTCGGTTCTAGGCTTCTTTACTTGCAATTACCCCAGGATTTGTTTTTACATATTAAGCTTCTAATGAAATGTAAATATGGTGCGATGCAGGTGTTCCATCTATTGATTGGCTCTTCTAATTTGGGTTAGTTGTAATTTACTTTTGATGTTCAAGTATATTGTTATGTGTTACTTATATGTCATCATTTCTTCTCTTGTATTTATGGTTAATTTAAGCCATTTAGCCTTTCATGGTTTGCTACACTATAGGAGCCCATTCTGGTATTTTATCCAGTACTTGTTGTAAATTGATAAGTGATTGGGTTTAGGTAGATTTGGTTCATGGCTACATCATTTCATAAGAAAATTTGACTTTTTAATTGTGTTGACATTCATTAGTACTGCCAATTTTCCAGTTTGTTTTACCTGAGAGTTGCTCTATACTTTGGCAGTTTGACCTGCTTTACCTATTTCGCTTCTTAGTTTTCTCCCTCTATTCTAGGTTAATAATACCTTGGCTGAGATGGCTATATTTGTAATGTTTCTCTACCAGACATCCATTGTAGTTTTGTCACATATTATACTAGTGTAAATTTTGAGTGATAACAGATATGCTTGATTCTTTACATTCATTTTCCCTCATCCCTCTAGAAGTGTCACCAAAATCCCAGAAGTATGATTCAAGTGAAAAAGAAATAATTATATACACCTGTGAAGCACTTACCAGTTCTGAAATGTCAGGCTATTAGCAGTGCTATATATACTGAGAATTTGCATACCAAGACAAAAGGCTTTGTATTCCTTACACCTGAGCATTTTCTTTTCCATTTTTCATAAGAATGAGTGCTGAAGATGGGGATGAATGCCAGCTAGACCCCTAAAGGCTAAAGGACTAATGCTGCTTAGGCCTTGGTCAGCATTCTTTAGCATCTTGGTTAACTTGATAGTAAGTCTGTCACAGAGACAGTTACCTTGTTACAACCTTTAGAAAGTATGGTCTCAATTCCCTCCCTCTTCTCTTCCGTGTATGTGTGTCTAGACTAAATTTCTAGGATAGTTATTTCTCCAAAGTGGGTTAGAAAGTCCTAATGGAAGTCATGCTATTTCATTTTAATTAGAAATTCTTTAAATGGTATAGGTCAAGTACTAAAGTCTTAGACTTTTGACAGTTAGTCCAATTCTTATCTGTTGTTCAGTGAAAGGCAGACTTAATTCGGGAATCTTGCATTTAATGGAAAACATACTTCGAGTATCTTTTCATAGATAATGATAAATTCGTTGCTCATGCTCTGCCCCTTGATCATAATTGAAAACTTGGCAAGTCTGACATTCTTTTGGCCTTCCAAGATTGCAAAGGCTGATATCATTGGTGGCTTGCATGCCCATCTGAATAGTCTGAGTCAGCTTTGGCTAAGTATAGGGTTTGGGCAATGAGTTTAATGTAAAACAACCTTAGTTTCATGCATAACAGTTCTTCTGTGCAGCAGAGATATTCTTTTGATAAATTCTTTGTCGTCTGTCCAATATGTGAAAGGTTCTGTTTTATTAACTTGTAACAAAATAAATGTGTGGATGAATAAAATATGAGCTGTCAATAATTCATACCCTCCCGGTGTTTTCTCTTTATTCGTTCTAAACTACTAAATTTAAAATTTCAGGTTATGTCATTTATTTGGCATTGACACTTGTTGCTACTTGTAAGGGATGGACCTTTTGGTCACACTCTTGTGGTTTCATATTTATGGGTAAGCCTCCATTCTTTATTGACTAGACACCTGTGATATATTTTCATCCTTAATTAAAATGTTTGAACTGTTGAAAATTGTTTTGCAGCTTTCCCCAAAGTACTTTTTTTTGCAGCATTTCTTCTTCTTTTATCCTTCTGGTATGTAATCTTGCTTATTGTTATGTTAAATTTGTTTGATAAACTAGCAATGCTTGCTAGAAAAATTTACTTGTAGCATGTACTTGCAAACCCTCTTTAGTAGGGATGGCAATGGATAGGTGTTAGGTAAAATTATATGTTCCAATATCCACATGCTTATGTAGGTGGTAATTTAATGACATTAACCCTGTTAAAGATATGATTGGATTACATTAAATAGTGAAATATGGTTTGATTTGATTACATCAAATTTGGAAATATCTTAGCAAATATTTTCTATTATTAGTTATTGATTTTGTTCCTTATTATTTCATCTCTTCTTCATTATAAGTAAGAGTACTCGTATGTACAAGATACACAATTACAAGCAATTATTACAATATGGTATAAGAGTCGTACCATCCTCCATGACATATTTTTGTCATCATTTGTTGTTAGACAATGACTTTTTCCCTAGAGACATTGGCCCCGATTTTCTCAACTTGACTTTTTCCCTTGGAGTAAACAATGCCCTCGACTCTGTCACTTTGACTCTCTCTTGATTAAACAATACCTGTTGCAACATTTTGCTCTCCGGCAACCACTGCATCCTTGGAGCATTTTTTGCCCTCTAGTAGTAGCCACATCACGTCCTCTTAGCACTTTTGCTCTTTGGTAGTTGTGTGCCCTCTCTGAACAAATTTTGCATAACAAATGATGCATGCTGAGATTGACTATCATTTAATGCATGAAAAGATTCTCTACGTAGATCACCGCATCATTTGTTAGTTCTAACATATAATGATAAACTAGCAAGCATCTTCGCTTACTCTCTTAATGAATCAATGATGTCATACACATGTAGCAAGAAGGATGAACACAACTTATGTCCACTAGTTCTTCAGGCAGGATGTTGAGATCAAGATTAAATTGTATGATTGGGATTTTATTAGTTATGTTGGAGATTCCACATTGATTAGAGATATGACCAAATTGTAGTATATAAGTTGTGTGCAAACCTTACCATATAAGTTGATTTTGTAGCGGTGAGTTGAGGCTTAAAGTCCACTTCTATTATGGTATTAGAGCCTATAACTCATCTTGGTGATTAGCCTAGTTTGGTAGGCATATGTGGAGCTAGAATGTTGGGAAGTCTCACATCACCTACCTTGAGTCTTGGAGTGCAACTTATATATCTATTGCCAACTTCACTTCAAGTCAAATTGATTTTAAGCTTAAATCTAACATATTAGCAAATCACATTCTAATGAGGTTTGTTGGGACTATCGTGCTATTTGCTATCAGACGCCACTTACAAATATCTAATCTCACATTCAAGATGTTCAGGCATTAGCGTGAGAAGTTGTGTTGGAGGTCTCATGTCATCTAGTGATATGGCTAAATTGTAGTATATAAGTGTATAAACCTCATCTTCCAAGTTGGTTTTGTAAGGTAGTTTGGTTTAAAGTCCACTTGATGTCATATATATGTAACGAGATGGATGAACACAACTTATGTGCACTAGCTCTTGGGACAAGAAGTAGAGATTAAGATAAAATTGTATTGGTGAGATTTTATAAGTTTAAATTGAGTTTGAATATTTGATTGATTATATTGTAATTATTTCCCTATATAGTTCTTGTGATATACCCAGACACACATGGACCCATGTTCACAATTTTTATGGGTAATCAATCACCTAGCCCAAACCCATTTAATAGGTAAAGTCTCTATATTGCAAGTAAATTTAGCAAATGCTCATCAGGTCCAAACCACCATCCCTATTCTTGAGGAGTGATGCTATCCCATTTTGTGCCTGCTCATCACTTTTATTTCTTTTTCCATCTTACAACTGTAGTTGTGAGTCTTTGTTTAATTTATGATAGTATGACTGCTAAACTTTGCTATTCAAGCTGCTTGATTATTAGTACATATTCACAACATTGACACATGCTACCATTGACATGAAAAGAATTTCTTTATTGAATGAGTTTGGGAAAGCATCTTTGAGGATGTTTGTCTATATCATCAAATTTTAGGCCCCTGTATTTTTCAATATCTCTAGAGGATGAGGATTTGTTGTTATTGTTGCATAGCTAAATATGAACTAGTTTCTTTGCATTGGGGCTTCCTTTCACAGGGTTGACCTTTGCCATCAGGCAGATGATGATGATGACTACGAAGGAAGCTTTTGTGACAACCCTTTGCTGGAAAAGACATCCAATGAATCAAACATTGCAAGCATAGATAGCCATCGAAAGTGCTATCCTCTTCGGCTTGCTCGGGTTGGAAATCGGCAAAAGATTGTGATTTTGGTATGGGAAACGATGAATGTTTCTTATATAGTTCTGATTTTGTGGTATCCTCTTTATTATGTCTGTTATCTAATAATTCACTTTACAATGATGCTTCGTGATTTTCCAGGTTACGTTGCTAGTTTTTGTTACCGTGATGGCATTTGCTGTGATAATCTGGATTGGGATAGGAAATAATCCCATTGATTCTGAAGTGGCAGCTCAGGTATGTGCACTGTCGTTTTAGCTTTTGTTTATAATCTATCCATGAAAAAGGACTTAGATCTAAAATGGACTTGCTGAGGATTTAGTTAATGACAAAATACAATGTTATCATTTGATTCATATAGCCAATACCCAGTGGAAGAAGGCCTTGGTTACTGTTATTATTTGTAATCAATATATTAAAGTAAGCACGATATAGTTCTGCTATAACAGCTAAGCGGACCCTGCCTACAGGGGCTGCTGTAGTGGAGCGGCTTAGTGTTGTCTTGTAAGCCAACTAGAAAATTGATTGGGACCTATATTGGCACTATAGCAGCGCTGTGCTGATTCCAAAAGACCCTTTGAAGTATGGTTTGTGACCAAAATTATCTTGCAGGTATATTTAGATCTTTGTGCTATTGGAATGCTTTTGTTGGGAGGAGCATTAGCCTGCTATGGTGAGCAACTGTGTTCTATTTCCCCATTTTAAGTTTCAGTAGATTTGAACGTAATTTGTTTCTTTTGCTTGAGTGGATATATACTTGCGTGGTTTGTCTGTGGAAGTGCATCAGTGTTTAGCAACCATAATATTGAAATCACTCCTCCTCCAACATTGCCTTTTCAGACAACTTCTTTCAAAAATTATATTTAAGTGCCATTTCTTGCTTAGTTACAGGACTCTTGTTGTGATAACATTTGACCCTGATTAGTTGGCAGGTTGAAAAGGATTTTTTTAAGCCTTATTACTCACCACAAACCATCCATACAGATATAGCTTGGTTAGGGATAATAATACAGAATACAACATATGAAACACCAATCTATAATGTATGGGTTTAGGTTTTATATTTTGTATAGATTAAGGTTTCGATCTCTTCTTCTTGTATTGATATCATGGAGTGGAAATTTCCATTTGCAATAAAAATTCATTTTGCGATATCGTTAGATGAATTTATACTCTAAAAGGTGCTAGTCATAGTATGGGGATGGTTAAATTGTTGATGCCTAGTGAGTTGTGATGTACCTCTTTTTTGTCAACTGTTTTTATTATGTGTTCTATTTTTTAATAGGAATCCTATTATGCTTGAAAATGAGCAAAGTGAGAGCCGAGAAACCTTCATCTGAAATGTGGAAGGTACTACATTTCTGTTTCCACTGGAGTATGGGACAATGTTTAGCCTATGTGATTTTGAATCTTTTTTCAGGGGCATGGTGTTCTGTGACACCCATGGCTGCCATTGCTTAATCTTACTTTTCATCTGATGCATAATTTATATGCTTATTTTAATTTTAAATATATTGAAGTATATTGAGATAGAAATATACAGTCTTCTGCTGTCATGCTTGTGTTTTTATTGAATTTAAATACATTGTTGACGGATTCAGTTTTCTCAGGTTGCAGGTTTAACTATTGTCTCTGTACTATGCTTCGCATCAAGTTCATGTGTAGAACTTTTAACTGACATCCCTGTATGTATGAGTTAAATGAGTGCAAGAATTCTACTTTTTTTTCTTGATAAAAGGTTTAAGATTTCCTGAACTTTCTTGTTATGTTGTTTTATTATTGCAGAGGCAGTATAACTGGCATCAGCAGCGTCTGAATGATGCTTACACCTCTCTTATACTCATTTTGTATTATTTTGTGGGTATGTGCTGTTAATTTAGTCACCAGTTACTAGTTCAGTTGCGAGAATCTTCTATTCATTCTGTAATAGTATTTGAAACTTTTATACAGCCTGCTATATAATACTTGGTTTATGTTCACCATTCAACTTTCACATAGCGTACTACTGCCAATTACTTTCTGAAGTGGTTTCATCTCCTTTATATCTGAATATGATGCTTCTTCCAGGTTCATCAATACCTTCAGCAGTGATACTGTGGGTAATGAGAGAATTACCTCCTGCGGAAGCTGCTGACATACCAGAAGAATCTAGCACAATAACTTTTGTTGCTGATAGTTCAATTACAATTCATCATCCTCAACGCTGGACTACGGCAACAAGCATGCAGAATCAGGTGCATATATCATACATATCTTCCTTTGGTTAAATTATCCATGCAGCATTCAACTTTTGACTTCAGAATACGCAAACTGTTTCCCATCATTTTCTAAATTCTTTTTTTCTCTTATACTGTAGAAAACTATTTTTATATGAACATGGATTGCTTAAAGCTTGACATGAAACTTGTTCACAATCGTTTTGTTTCCCTAGGAGACTAAGTTTATTGCATAAGGGGAACGTAAATGATGATCCAGCATAGTACAATAGTACATCTATCCGGAATATAATAATCTTTAAAAATCCAGCAATATATCCTTGTTTATTGAACCAGCAAGCATGGTTCATTTATTAGTCTTATAGTACTTATGCTTTTGTCATGTGTGGCTTTGAACATGCATAAGAACTGTCAGTGATATAAATGCTGCTAGTATTGCAGATATCAAGAGCGAGTCCTATATAATTATGCATTAACCTATGCAAATGTCTTGTTCTGCTGGAGTTTGGACAGCTTATTTCCTCAGAATATGTTTAACCCTAGAGCGCATGAGAGAAAATGATATGATGGATGCAACTGCTTAAGGGCCGTGAGGTTTCCCTTCCCACTGTATTTACAATCTAAATCTAAATGTATATAGCAGCAATTTGATATATGAAAAATTCTTTTCTTTATACAAATTTTGGGACGCTACTGTTTCAGTGCTGGTTGGGTATTTTTCAGAGCTTGAATAGCTCCCGTCCGACATGAATATGGCTGTTGCAGGGTGACGAAGTTAGCCTGCTTGCAAGCTGAATTAATCAGTCTCGAGAAATATTTTTTTTATCGGAATCATTCTGACTTGAGTATAGGTACAAATAGTCCCAACAGTTCTTTTTTAACTGCTAGGGAAGATGTGATTCAAATCCTGTTCCCCGGAAATTACAATTTCAGAACAAAATATGCTTCAATTTAAGCCTCCACCAGGATGTAGGATGCATTATCAGATTCGTGATTTGAATTTTATGCTTGAAATCTCTCAATGAATAACCAAATATGGTTCGTATTAATGGAACCTAATTAGGTTGGAACAGTTTCACGATTCATAATCATTTTGTGTATTGTTTATTTGGATTCTATTTGAATTTTTACTGTAGGTTCAGGGAGAAAAAAAATGAAAGGATCATAAAATATCAATAGTTTTGCTGAACAACTTAAAATTGAAAACTTTATTAAAATCATATACAATCTGTTACTAGATATTATGTTTAACAGACGATTCGTGAATTCTCAGAAGGAAATAAAATGTTTTTTTTCTGATAAGTTAAATACCCTTTATGCTATTCGAAATTTAACGAGTTCTTATAAATTAATGCAGATTTTCATTTTATTTTATTTCTTGATAACATTTATAGAAAAAATTATCCCATACTGACCCAAAAAAATGTATTTTTGGTAATTTCTATAGAATGTTTTTAATTATGAATTCTTTAATCATTATCATTGGAGCAACGCCGAGGGAAAGCAGAATACTTGAAAAATCAGAATGAGTACCAACGGTTAGGCAACTAAATGGATTTTGAATGGCCATGGGGCCTAAAACGGCATTAAAGGTGGAAGGCCACTGAAAAAGGTTTTTCAATGGTGCGCCACTAACACTGAAACTACAGCACAAGAGCACTACAGCACACAATGTATGCATGACGATCCTCTGTGTTGCTTGAAATTTACACTTTCACAAGAAAATATGACACATCAAATATAGAAAAAGAAAAAAAAGTCAACAAGAACTTTAGCAGCCATGTTACATACAATATCAACATAAAAACAGCGTGATTTCTGGAAAAGACCGTTCAGCTTGGAAACATTTTTAAAAGCACTTCATAAAGTCAACAAAAAAGCACTTCATACCTCAAACTGAGCGAACTATCAAATGAAATCCAACTCAAAACTTCATTGTGACAAGGAACCAGAAGCATTTACCTTGAGCCATGTATATTTATGGGACATTCATAACATAACAGCATGCATAATAAAAATTGAGTTCTAGGCCAGCATAGCAACACAGTAAAGCTCAACCTAAAAGTACAATTATTTATAGTATTTTCTTACATAACCTGAACCAGTAAAATGTCAGTCATAATTTATTACTCAGATAGCAAGACCTGTTCTCATAACTTGGATGGTGAGCAAGGCTAGTAACAAACGAAGTTGGGGAAATAGTGAATTGTTGCCGCAGCATCTTACATCTTCATGGTCCAACTCCAAATTGTTCCACCTCAACTTTCAGAGACTTTAGGTATTTAACAGCTTCATCTAAAACAGTAACAGAATCCATTTGATTACCTCCACCAGGCACCATCTTTCTCAATAACCTCACCATCCTCTTTATCTCCCGGTTATTCCCATCATTGTGGCAGCAACCCCCAGCCTCAGAAGATGATGACACCCTCTTCTTCCTTGATTTTGAGCAATAACTGGAGCAAGTATCAGATAGACTTTCATAATTTTCATTAGTCCTCGCCGTGCTTACTTCTTCCTCATCAAAGTCTTCTAGTTCATCACCTCCTATGCTCAACAGAGCATCAATGTCATTAGGATCTTCTTCAAAAGGAGATGACAATTCTCTTTCCATTTGATTCACTTTATTCTTCTCAAAATCTTGAGAAAAATTAGCATGAACATTTAAGCCAGGACTATTAAATTTGTAGGTCATTGCAGGATGGAACATGATCCTACTTCGCTGATCTGTTTGATCAAAGATAACAAAATTCTTGGGGCAAGCCTCAGAGGGTTGCAATTTAAATCTCTCAAAGGGTGTTATCTGCCCCACACCTGGAGGTAAAAACGCATCAAAGGCAGAAGCAAGTGGAGGATGCATATGAGCATCAGCATCAATGGACTCGTCTGCCAAAGGAAGTACCATCTTTTCCGGGAGAAAATATTCCTGTGTCTGCATTGTATTATCTGTTCAATCTGACTGACTTTCAACAAGCAATGCTGATTTAGCCTATGCAAGTGGCAATTATTGTGTACTAAAGCTGGAAGGAAGTTCCTAAAGGAATGTTAAAACTAAACAGCAGGTGCTAAGGTGATTCCAATTTCCATCTAACATGAAGTGGCAACTTTTCCAAACTAAAACTTCATCTCTCTGCAGCTTTTTAATGATGAAGTACAATATAAGGCAAATCCCCCCCCAAAACCAATGTCCCTCAAAGCTTGACTACGTAACAGGCTTGAGCAACTGACGAAAATACTCAGCCTGCAAAACAAAATGGAGTGGTCAAACAAAAGTAATAGTAAGTGAGAAAACCAAAAATGATTTTGTTGTTAGTGAATCTAATGGTGTTATACAATTAGAGAACTTCCACCCCATTCAAAAGCATGTTTTATATTTTAAAAAGTTATATTATCAAAAACCTTCAACCCTGTTGATTTGCAAAGCTACTAGCCCCAATAAGATGATGAACCTCAGAGATACTTTTAGAAACTAAAGATATCGCCTTTTTCAAATATTCTTTTGTCATGTACAATTGTAGATTCTGATGTTCAAATCCCAAATCATCCATGGCAACCCAAAAGTGGGGAAGATGAAAAACTTACCTGGCAAACAAGCATCAATTGGTTGTATGCAATGACTCCAACACTCATTTTAATTTGTCCAACTTCCTTCACAGCTCGGTATCTCTTTATGGTTATCGCAAAGTACATCCTCAAATCCCCCAACAGCTTTGGAAATGAAATGGAGAAAAACTAAACAAAACAGTTCCTTCGCAACCTAATGGGACTACACCCGCAACGCCAAGAAACAATACAAGACCATCAGAGGTAAAATGGCAGGTAAAATATGAGATTCCATAAAATGTTCATAAAATATAAAACTGTGGCAGCTATATTCAATGTTCTCCATGAAACAAAACAATTAATCCAACATCACAGTTATTTTCATTCCATGGCAAGCAATAGACACATTCCAATTAAAATGTAATCAAAAACAAAAAATACAAAACAAGAATAGTTCTAGAAACTGTAGAAGCAAACTGACAGCAAAAAATTCCTCACCTGAGCGAACTAATTTACAGAATCACACGAAAAAACACCACCAAGCGAACACAATTTCTTTTGTGATCCACAAACAAGGACACCCACGTCATCTTGACTTAGCTCCACTCCAGATTATCAGATAAGACCAACCCAAAGACTTGACCTGAACAAAGTGTCAAAGTAAGGCTTAATCTTAAAATCAAAAGCAACCATCCATAAAAGAGACACCAAAGGACTCAAGAACAAAAACTCCAATCTAGCTCCAAAATACTAAACCAGAAGGCGAGATTTTTTAGAAACAAAAAGTAAAGTATCACGATTATTCTCAGAAAAATCCTAAACATAATCTCTATCACATAATCCATGGTTCAACTTGCATACCCATTAACATAAACGAAGTTTTGCAGCCAACCACACAGTAAAGTTCCAAACTTTGCATCAAACTAAGCCCCCCACCAAACCAGCAAACCAATTTCGGAAAGAAAACCCTATCTAACAGTAGTGCAAAACCCATCACAGTTATATATCCTTCCTTTTTAAAAAAGAAACAAACTTTGAGATATAGATCTTAAAACTGGAACCTCACCGGCACAAAAGAATTATTTTTACCAAAATTGACAGCAGCGTTTGAACGGAACAAATTGGAGTGAAAGATCACAGTGACAGCAAGACCTAAGATTTTTGGAAGAAAAGAAACAATGAAAGAGGAATGAGTGAAGGGCAGTGAAGAAGAAGAAACAGAGAATTTTAGCCGGAATGCGTTTTGCGTTTGTAGCATTTTTCTTTTGTCTAAGGATTTGAAGGAGAGAGAAAGAGAGAAAGAAATGTGAGCCGTTGGATGGAACTAGCATGGTTCTTGGAAATGCACTTCCGTTTATTGCGGGTGTGATCTGAACCGTTGGATGAGAGCGCGCGTGAAGAGAAAGTGGGGCCCATGAGGTTTGACAATGCATACATAATGGACTCACTCCAGTCACTTGTTTCCATGTGGAGCAGTCTCTGATCGTGAGATTAATTAATTAATTAATTAATTAACAAACTAAAACTAATTATACTTACTAGTTCAGTTAATAAAGAAATTCACACTTTATTAATTAGCTAATTAAGGAAGTACTTCCTTTTATAGATATTATTAAGTAATTATTACAGTTACTATCACTCCAAAAATACTTAGTTTACTAAGAACATTAAAATTGTTTACATGACCTTTCTTTATCAATAAAAATAATATCTTAATGTATATTTCTTTAGAAATGTTCTAATAGTATTATTTATAATTTAAGTAGTTTTTATCCCAAAGTATAAAGAAAAAACATAATTTGAATTGTGTTTTTAATATATTCTTCAAAAATAAAAGAGCCTTTATTGAAATGACATCTAAAAACGAAGAGGACGTGTGAAGAGGGAAAAGAAGACTTTATAAAAGATAAAGTTGGAGCATTTAAAGACAAATATAGAACGCTTTGCAGGATTTGGACGATTCTTTTTTTCAGTTTCTTTCAAAAAGAATTAAGGAGATAAACTTTTAGTTATTACCTTTAATACCCAAAAACCTTAAAAGTAACGAAATTTAACTTTTATTCTTTTTTTCTCTTTTTTAATTGAAAGATAACTAATTAAATTTTAAGTGTATTATAAATTTAAATATTTTTAGTTGAGTCTATATTAAAAAAATTGTTATATTATATTTTTTAAATTATTTTAATTTTAATTTAAGTAGCATTTGATTTTGTTGTCAACTGAATTATTTAATCATTATTTTTATTTTCTCGTCCTCAACTTAATTATGAACTTGTTTCTTCCATCTTTCCCCAGTCAAATTAAAAGGATGGTATTTTAGAATTATTGTGTAGTTGTTTTATTTGTTATTTGAAATCTCTTTGGGCTTATGTTTTTTTATGTTTGGGTGTGTGTTTGGGAGGAGTAAGGTTCCGCAGCTTGAGGTGGTTGAATTCTTAGCATTTGCTTCAAGACACTCACCCTTAAGGAGGGTTTCAAGTTGAACTTGTCTTCATCCTTCTTCTCTTTATTTACATTATCAACTTCAACTTTAACATAGACATGAGGAGGGAGGTTGGAGAATCAAGTATCTTGTAAAATTTATAGTTACATTCGTAGGCACATGAACTCATGGTAGGTTTTAAATTGGATTATATTGATCTTATTTTGTCAAAGTGGATAATGTAGGAATGGTCTTAAATGAACAACTCCGCTATACTAATTTTGTAGTGTGCATCATCAAAAAATGGAATAACCAACACCAATGTTAAATAGAGAACAATTTTAGGTTTCTAAGGTTAGTTGTATGTTTAGGTAAAGGGTTAATGAAGTATTTGTCTTTCAAAAATTATATTACTTAACTAAATTCGTATGATAATTCTTGAGTTTACCATTGTTTCCCACGTCATCAACATCATTATTGTTGTATAACCTTAGGACCTAAAAATAACATCTAGCAAAATTGAAGGACTAAAAATTAAAATTTTTAATCGAAGGACCAAAAGAAATAGTGATCATAATTTGAATTACTATAAGCATACTTAAAGGACTAAGATGGTGTTTTTCAATTTCCTTTTTTATGTGAGGATCAATCAAAATTTGTGCTTCAGTAGGAATGGTGATATCTACATTTTGGGAAGTTTTAAGAATTGAAGTGTCATGTAATAAAACATCTTGATTAAGTTTATTTTGAGTAGAAAATTTGTTTCAATGTTTTCATCCCCATCATTCAGATGATTTTCTTTGTCAATCAAGATGGTTTTAGTTTGATCTGAATATAAAAAACAATTATATGAAAGTAGATAATGTGGTATAAAAAAATAAAAAAATATTAAGAGTTGATAACTCACTATTGGGAAACCATTTTTCATGAATCAAAGCCTTAATAATAGGAATTTGAGGCGTCACCACCATATTCTAAAACCAACAATAATCAAATTTCAAATCAAAGAGGAAAAATATTTAAAGGATAAGATAAGAAGAAAAGTTTTATTATTACCTACTTCATTGCTTGGTTAATTAATGGTTATGCCCAGTTGGTGGGTTAATACATGAGTTTTTCATATCTTCTAATTTCCTTTTTCAATCTTAATATAAGAGTGAACTTTGCATTATTAAAACCCAATATATTTATTTTGAAGATTAGTGAAGGAAAGAAAGTTTGTGAGGAAGAAGAAGTATTCTTAGTGGATGAAGAAGTTTGTTTGGTTGATAGTTTGATGGATGTAAAAGAATTTGTCATAATATGAAGGTTTGACAAAGGTGAAAATAAAAAAAGAGGGTAAGAAAAGGTTTTACAGGTTTATAAATTTATAAAATTACATGACAAATTGTATGGATGATTATGATTTAGGTTAATGGTTAAAGGAGTTGCTTTTATTTATGGGAGATTTTTAAAAATCAAAAAGCTTCTTTGGTAAGCTTTCTAAGAACATAATTCAATTTAGTGAAATAAAAAAACATCGAACAATTAAAATGAATAAAATAATAAATTAACTTTTTAAATATATTGATAATAAGGAGTTGATAATATAGTTTAGATGAAGTGATATTTTCAAAAGGACATAAATTTTCTCTAGAAATTTAAAATAACATTCTCTCATAAGTATTTATTATTAACAGAAGATTTATATAATCGAAGAAACGTATCAATAACAAGAAATGAGAAAAGTCAAGTAAATTGATTAATATAAAACTTTAAGAAAATTGAGTGAAGAAGTCGTTTACATGCATAAATTTCAAAATAATATTTGCTTTTTTATTGAAAGTTGGATAAAAAAATTTCAGTAGAAGAGTTATCAATCAAAAGATACGTTAAAATAATATTTGTAAAATTGTTAATCAACAGAGTTAAGAGTTATTATATAAAGATGTGAAATAAAGTCACATATTTATTGGGTCAAAAAGTGACAAGTGAACTAATAGTTATGATAATAAAAATGTAAAAATGTAAATTTATATAAAATAAGTTTAACTGACAATGCTTAATTGTTGGAATAAATTATTGTTATATAAAATTTATATGTTAAAATTATGATTAGTTAATCTATACTTTTACTTAAAAACATTGTAATGCCTGGAATATGAAAATCATTATAAATGGTATTTTAGTTACCATAAATTATGTTTTCTATGGAATATTTTCTTCTTTATTTTTTTGATAATGTCTTATGGTTTACTTTTTCCTATTTATATTTCTTGTCATTTATTTATTTTACTTTGTCTAGCCTTTATAATTTTTGTTGTTTTACTTGCTTCATTCTTTATTCTTTTTGACTATTCAAATTGATTTACTAAGTTGCTTATCATCGATATTTTTAAAAGCTTTACAATTTCCTTTATTTTCCAAATATTTACACTACTTATCCATTTACGTATATGTTTAGATGTTTTGTAATCTTTTATTTAAAAAGCATTTTAAAAAACTTATTTTAATAGTATCAAATAAATTTTCTTAATTGCTTATCATCGATATCTTTAAACTTTTACACTTTTCTCATTTTTCCAAAGATATATCATCCTTACCATTTTCTGAATATATTTTGTTGTTTTGTAATTTTTATTAAAAAAATATTTTAATAGTATCGAAATATCTTACCAAATCAATCTCAATATACAGACTTGAACAATTTGATTATTTTAAATATATTATTTTTTGAAAATGATAAAAGAAATTTATATTTTCATAAGGAAAAAAACATCAAACATATTTGTTTAATATCGTCTTCGAAATTAATTATATTAATGCAAAATCTTCTTGAGTAATTCTTTAATTGTACTATGCAATGTGTATTGTTGAAGTTACTTTTGTTAATGTGTAAGAATTTGACCATAATCAAATGCAAAATCATAATATTGTTAGCTTAAATAAAAAGAAAAAAGAAAAATCGTGTTACATGAAAATGGTATATCAAAGTTGTGACATATGAGTAGGAATGGCAATGTAGTTGCTTATAGGTTACCAAAACTAGTTTTCTTCAGAAAGTGCCACCTCAAGCATGTGCTTTGGTTTAATTCTTAATAATCAAGCTACTTTTATTTTTTTTTAAAAGAAGAATAAACAATTTTCTTTCAAAATTAAGACTGGTTATGTAAATATATATTAAATTATTAAATTGGGGTAAACATTTTTTTTTTCAAAACTAACGTTAGTTTGGTAAATATATATTAATTAAATAAATAAATTAGTAACCATCTTAAAATATCAAATAAAGGAAGTATAGAGAAAATATTTTTAACCAAAAGTTAAGAGTACTTTTGTAAGTATACATTAAATAAATTAGCAAATATAAAAGTATTGAAAACAAATAAAACACTTATAATTAATTAATAATTAACAAATTAAAAATTAATTATTAACATTCATCATAAAAAGAAAATGAATGGCTATTTTACTCTTAGTAATATTTTAACAATACATTACAATATTTACAATGAAGAATATAAAATAAGTCAAATATAAAATAAGAAATGGTTGAATTGTGCTTTTTAGATTTTTTTAAAACAATTTACAAGGTTTCAATTGATATAATATAAGTAATTTTTTACAATATTTTTATTTTTTAATATTACAATTAAATAATTTCACATATTTTTTTTTAAATTTCATTCTTTCAAATCAGGAGATTTAATAAGGATCCAATTAAAAACAAGTTGTACCAATCTTAATCACAATTTCCATTATCTTTTTGTACATATTAGTGTAATAATGTAAGATCTGTAAATTTGTTCTAAAGTAGTAGTATGTAAGGAGTGCTTAGAGAATAGTCTTAGAATGGTAAAATAACATCTAAATATTTTATTGTTAAAATGAAAAGTTTATATAAATAGGAAAACTAATTATTCATATTTTATTTTTATAAAATTACAATCTCTTTACAATAGAATTTTCTTTTTTCTCTTTTATTTTCTCTCTAAGATTCTGGCCCCACCTATTATTAGACTGATGATCGAAGGTCACCTCTAGACTCCTGCTTGACTAGAGCAAGAGTGTCCGATCAGATATTTGAACAAAAGTTTTGTGGTGCAAGGTAGGAGATCCTATGTGATTTCTTTGCTTTGGAACTATTTTGGAAATTGGTCAACTTTAAGCCATGTAAGAGAAGTTAGGTGAATACTTTATACTAGTTAGTTAACTTCAAATAGAATCCCAAAATAAACAATTTGAATATGAATAAATGATTAATCATTAGTGCTCAAGTTTTTCTTGCAGGTTTGACTACTTTTTTTAGCAGTAAATGAGTTTGATTGTGTGATTGGGTGTGTGATTGATAAACTTAATTTGAGTAGTGGAATTGTTGGAGATCTCATATCGACTAAAGATGAGGTCTTTCAATAGTTTATAAATAGGTGCAAACCTCACTCTATAAGCCGATTTGTAAGGTTGAATTAAGCTTTAATTCCACTTTTTGATATGATATTAGAGTCTATCCTAACACGGTTGTTGGGCCACCCGCTATCGGACCACCCTTAAACAATATAATCCCACGCAAGAGTTGAGCAGTCTCGGTGTGAGGGTGTGTGTTGGAGATCTCACGTCGACTAGAGATGAGGTCTTTCAATAGTTTATAAATGGGTGCAAACCTCACCTTACAAGTCGGTTTTGTAAGGTTGAGTTAGGCTTAAATTCCACTTTTTGAGATGGTATCAGAGCCTATCCTAACACGGTTGTTGGGCCTATCGGGCCACCAACTATCGAGTCGTTATCAGACCATCTTTAAACAATATAGTCTCACGCACGAGTTAAGCACTGTCGCCGTGAGGGGGTGTGTTGGAGATCCCATATCGACTAGAGATTAGGTCTTTCAATAGTTTATAAATAGGGTGCAAACCTCACTTTACAAGCCGATTTTGTAAGATTGAGTTAGGCTCCACTTCTTGATAGGAATGATGATTGAATTTGATTTTGATATATGAAAATAATTTAATATGATTTTGATAAGTGTATTAAAATGTTCCGATAAGCTTGATGTAGTTTTAGTACTTGAGATTTTATGTTGATAGTTATTGAATAGAAAAAATGATGTTAGCTACTTTGAATTTATTATGATTGTGAATTGATTGAGATGAGTATAAATATAGTTGATTATTTGATAAGATGTAGTTTCTTAGTACCTAGTTATTAGTTACATAAATATAATAAGGTTAATTGAATGGTTATTTGGTATTAAGTGAGTTTGATATTTAAATAAAATAGGATTTTGATAATGATAGATGTATGAATGAAGTTGAGTAGTAATTTATACATAGTATTTTTAGGAAATGAGATACCTATGTCTAGGTTATTAGAATATGCACTGTCTAAGGATTTGAGCCATGTGTGGGTGTTTTATTTGAGTGATTGATTGACAGACCCATTGTGTTATGACTGTGCGGAATCATAATGTGAGGTGGTATGGCACATGCAGATCTCTAAGTCTGATTTAATGCATGAGTCTTCCGAAAGTAGAGTCAAGTATTTTTGTATATGAGTAAATGCATGTATATCATGTGTTATTGTATGTAAATGAAAATGATAGTGTGATGTATGATATGATTAATAAGTGTCTGAATTGTGGTATTTTGGTTAAGATAGAAGATTTAAAGTTTACAATTTTACATTTTAAACTCTCTAACTTACCATTTCCTTATTTGTAGTGTTTTTTTTTGTTTCTACATCTGTTATAATTGTATGTTATACCTGAGCAGATAATTTGACATTTATTGAGACTCTTTCATTAGTTGATGAAGAATGTGATATTCTTTTTATACATATTTTATTTTTTTTGTTTTATATTTTAAATATAAAACTCCTATAAGAAGGATTATATTTTAACCACTTTTAAATACAATATTTATATATTATATTTATTAATTATTTGTTTAGAGTATAAAATTTAGAGTTATTAATTATTTGTTGATTTTATAATTTAGAAACGAGGAAGAAAGAAATTTAGAAAAATTCCATAACTTAAATTTGTACATACTTAATATATTATATTTTGTTATGGTATCATTACATATTATCATTAAACATTATTTTAATTGTGTTTCAGCTTTATATTCATTTTTTCACTATGACAAGGGTCCATTATATATTATAAATTAAAGGCAGAGTGAATAGTAAAGATAAATTTGCAAAAAAAAATAATTAATATTATTTTTAATTTTAAAATAAAAAATGAAATATATGTTTTAAAAATTACAACCATTTAAAGAAACTTTAGAAAATGGTGCATTAAAAATTAAATCTCACATTTTTTTAGGTAATTATTTTCCCTACTATTTTCTATTTCTTATTTGTGACAGATTTCTTCCCACTGAATCAATTTTAATTTTAACAACTGTGTTTTAATCAAATGCCATAATAATGATTGCGTATAAAAAAAATCAGAACATGATGGGATAAGTATCTCATTAACTACCTCTTAATTGGTACGAAAAGTTTTTGCATTAAACTGAATGAAATTGCTTAAAGGAATTAACATATTTCTTACTTTGAAAGGAAATCTTGTGGGTAGGATCTTATGTAGCTTATTTAATGTAGAGATGACGTATGTTGGTAATTATTTTTAAATGGGAAACTCAGTTAAAAATAAAAAAAAGTGTAATATAAATTTCTTTTTGAAGATTTTTTTTTTTTTTGAAAAA
>Ga0209700_102824_pt1 | contig 34584 bp, 7 predicted proteins | sample SiratroredBW_FD_187528 | JGI IMG/M metagenome (GOLD analysis project Ga0209700, IMG submission 187528) | Root nodule microbial communities of legume samples collected from California, USA - Siratro red BW (SPAdes) (version 2) | ecosystem: Host-associated > Plants > Roots > Nodule | place: USA...
ATATATATATATATATATATATATATATATATATATATATATATATATATATATATATATATCATTTATTTATTTATATTTTTTTTTTAAAGATAGGAGCATTTTTAACTTTTTAACACATTGATGGAGGTGTAAGAAGAAGCAAATGGAGCACTGAAAGTAATTGGCCATGGTGAAATCTTTCCTTGTATGAACAGGCAGGCCCATTAAACTTGTTGGCTCTATTCCTCTGCTCCAGAGGATGGCAACTACTTTCGACAAAAGAAAAAAAAAACATTTTGACGAGTGGTTATACCCATTTTAACCCATCAATAATTAATACTTTTTTATTTCTTTTCTGTTTTCATACGAGTTTAAGAATCATGCACCAATATTAAATCGTAAATATTCATTGAAATATTTTGAAATTACGATTTTTTTTTAAATTTAATAAAAAAGTAATTAATGCAAAAAAATGGTCTATATCTTATTAATATTTTTTTATACATTCTTCTTTGATATTTCAATTTAAAATAATACACTCATTTTCTTAATCTAAATTGTGTTCCCTTCTTTACTTAAATAATTAATTGTATTGTTATAAATATTTATTAAGTACATACATCACTTTGTATTTTAAATATTTATATTTATTATTTATTAATTTTTAAAATACAAACATTTCAATATATTAATATTATAATTTAATATTTAATTTTAGTAAAAAATATCTATTTTTATTAAAAATAATATATTTCTTTCATATTTTCAGATTATAAATATAAATATATATATATATATATATATATGTATATATTAACATTTAAAATATTGATATTTAAAATTAAATATTAATATTTTTTATGAATATTTTATCTGTTCATTTTTTTTTAGTAAAATATTTCTTTTTTGTCATTATTCACAGACATAATAATTTCTTTAACGTTAGTATATTTAATTTTTCTTTTCTATATAGTGAACAAAATAATTATATCCATTTCTCTTTTCAGATAAAATATTTTAATACCACTTTTCTTTTTAATTTTCTCGGTATATCACAGTGGGATTAGAGATAGAGATGCGTATATGTATTTTAATTATTTATTTTTTAATAAAATAAATACAGATATCAGAGTATTCATACCTACGGATATTTGCTACGTAATGGTGATTCTTATTGAATATTTTTAAAATCAAATAAACAAAGTATTTGTGATCCTTAATGAATTTTATTTAAAATTAAATAAGCAAAGTAAAATTATTAGTGAGTAAAGCCTTAACTATTAAAGAATTATTTAATATTTAGTTTTGTAGACATATAAAATTAAAGTTAAGCTTAAATAAATTAATTTGATTTAAATTTATAGTTTGCTATGCAATTTATCTAAAATAATCTTTTGAAAGGATTATTTTCATTTGTATTAATATTTTATAATTTTATTTTATTTTAAATATATTTTAAGATAATAAAATTATTTGAATTTATCATTCTAAGACTAATTTTTAAGTAATCTTATTTGAAAATAAAAAAATAAAAAATATTCATAAATTTCCAAGAGTATAAAATAATTCGTAAATATTTTTTAAGTGAATACTTTTGCTAGATAAAAAAGAAAAAAAGAAGCATATAAGTAGTTCTCATATTGGTCGACTCGTTCGCATTAATGTTTCTATGATTTGATATACATCTAGAGTGATTTTTGTTTTCAGGAATTAGATGAAAAATTAAGCGTAATCACATTGGATTCTCATTAATTATTTGAGTGATTCATGCAATTTTCTAATTTAAAAAGATTCAATTAGATATGGATGTTATTTTCCTATGATTATATTGTCATGTACAATATTCTCTTAACTGCATAATCTATTTTCGGTTCCCCAAAAATACTTGCTACAATTAGAAAAGACGACAAAATTGTGATTGTATCTGAAAACATGATTGATAATGGAAGTAGCTAACACAGTTCCTCCCAACATGCCAAACTGTGTTTCCAAACAAGTGTGGTGGAGGTGTTTGACATCATCAAAACAATGTACCTCTGTGTTTTGTCCTTAGCAACACCAAGTACCATATCATAGACTTGGATAAGTCCTCACTACAGTTCCTCTTGTTCTGTCTGTTCATTCCCACTGCTTCTTCCCATACACACGCATGCACCTATTACTTTCACCATGCACAATATCTTAGAATGCTCAAAAATATGCTCAAAAATATCCATTTATGATTGGTAGAGATATTATATTATATATAGTTGGGATAAAGAATGAAATGAATATTCAAAGATATAGAAAATTAGTATATGATTGCATTATGGTGATATGAATAGTGTGGCAACTAACTGAAATTGAAGTGATGGAGGTGGTGGTGTTGGAAGTAGTTTCGTGAGGAGTGGGTAAGGTAGCTCACAGAGAGTAGTGGTAGCATTGGATTGTGATAGTGACTAAAATGGTAGATCAAGTTGTTGCCATTTTCATGGTAATAATGATCGTCTATGACAGCAGTAACATGAAAATGACATTAGTAGGGACCATTGTCTTCATTTTTTTCTTCAAATTAATTATGCTGATTTAATTTTAGAGAGAATTAATTACATGAAACCATGTTTAATGACACTTTTTTTTGGATAAATAGTAAATGGGTATTTTGATTGTTAAATGTGTAGATAGTTAGTATTTTTAAAAAATTGCGATTTAGTTGCTGAATATATAAAAGTGTGACACTTGCATTTTGTTATATTTTGTGGATTATTTTATCGCCAAAATGTTTTATTTAATGATAAATTGACACCAAATAACTACTGATTGGGAAAAAAAAATCACACCAAATTGTAGTTTTCGATAAATACTTCGACAAATGTCGTGAACTGCAAAGGTAAGTTTGTCATTAAATTCTACAGCAACATGCAGTTATTTACAAATAATTGTCATTCTTTTATACGTTTAAATATTGAATTATTTTTTTCGTGAGAATAAACTATTACTAATGTACACATTAAGGATAAAAAATTATCATTTACTCTATCAAAATACGTCACTTAAGAATTTCATTTTTTTTTTCAAATTGATATTTCAAAATCAGAGTTTGTATACATGAATGTTTTTCTTTGGTGAAATGAAGAAACTTGTTTAGTAAAAGTTTACGCAATTTTATATGAACAATATCACATCCAATAGTTGTAAATTCACCATTTCTTATTGAGAAAGATATTTCAAATTCAGAAAGCATCAAAAATTAGTTGATTATACAGTATCATATCCCAATGGAATAACGGAATAAGGACACTAATGTGTCTTGTCATATATAACCAAGCATATTGGTACCTATCAGCATATTACATTGGTTGCAAATTTAGTAGTAAGATATATATTTTTTAACCAGTATGACATTAATTTAGTATCTTAATGATAGTTCGTTTATAGTCATTTCATTAATATTTATCACAAATATTAATTATATGAGATAATTTGATAATTAAATCTAACCAAACTGATTGAATTAGATTTTTTATTGAATTAAATTCAATTCAACTTAATCTGATACAATGCAAGTTACATGATAAATTTTGAATACTGAACCCCAGATACAACTTAATTAGACCAAAATTATTAAATAACAATAATAACATAATTATTATGATTCAATTTACTCTATTATTTTATTAATTAAGTATGCATTTTTAAAATATTAAATTATTCAAATGTTAAAATCATACATATCTATTTTAAAAGGGTTTACTAAAAATATTTTGGAATTGAAAATTTGGTAACAAATTAAAATTTAAAACTTACAAACTAATTGATCTAACTAAATTTAAAATAGGTTGAATTGAGTCTAATAAAATAATGTAAATCCAACTCAATCTAACGTGAATATTTTTTATTGAACTGGATGGTATGTTTACTGAAACCCAATCCATAAATACCTATATTTATAAAAAAAAAAATATATCACAACAATCCTATCACTTTAATCATGTGGGGATGTGAAAATTTAGAAGTTATAGAAATCAAATCAAGAATACATTTAATTGTGTTTTATTTTCACATAAAGAAAATAAATTAAGTAATACATCTATTGATAAAAAATATATATATTAAAGGTGATAAAATAAAATATATTTATCAAAATTCTTTTCCACTCAATATATCCTAGAAGAATAGTGATATAAGATTCAACAAATCTACTCATGTGACAAAATCAAGTACATTTTATTTACTTTTTACTGTATCATTTGAAAAACATATTTACAGTAATTGACTTAATATACACGGATCCAAAGTTACATTCTGAACTGTACTTTTTTTTCTTAAAAGAATGAAATATTCTTTTTTTCTTCAATATATCTTTGTCTCACTTTCTTAATAAGGCACACATTCTCAAATAATAGATATTATTTTATAAATGTCCAAGATTTGTCAGATCTAATTTGATTAGTGTGAATAATTTCGAAAATAATCTGATCCTGTGTTTTAAACTAGGCGACAACTATGATGCTACTTTGCTAGAATCAGAATCAGAATCAGAGTCTCTATAAATAATCACCACTGTCACACTCCATGTGTACGAGAAACCAGCTGAACAAATTCTAAGAGGATGTCGTAAATAATTCTACACATAATCATGTTTAATTTAAATAAGATACATACCTCTATTGAAAATAATGATTACCATAAAGCTCCAATGTGAAAATCAAACAATTATAAATATTTCATGAGAAATGTTACATTGAAAAAAATATAAAAAAGTTATATTATATAAATTATTATGTATCCCATTTAATAACTTTCTATGTATTTTGTGATTTTTTTTTTTTTGTGTGGAAGAATCTGTAGCGAATAACATGCAGTCCATAGTGCAGAATGTGGTCACTGGGGTTAGGTGTGTGATACACACATTGATTTTTCAGTTCTGTATGGACATCAGTCCATCTTATCAGATATGCAAAACAGTGAAAATCAACCAAAAAGTTGGTCGCAAAGTTATGGTTTTATATTCATCTAAAAACCTCTTGTTTTTTTGGTGGAAAACACATCATATACTTATGATATGCGTTTCTTCCCTCTCCACATAGCAACATCATACATCATTAGGATGCTCCCCTGTAACGGTTAGTAACTTCAGACTTTGCTTCCGAGGTAAGAATGGTTGTCCAAGTAAAATCATTGACTTTCATTTTAGCTTTTGTCTAATTCACAATTCTTAAGAAAAACACAAACAACATATCTAAGGTAATGACACATTTATGATGTAAGTTGATGGAAAATAACTGTGCCAAAAACAAAGTTGAAGGATTATAATTATTACTTTCTATAATTACTACTCAAGAATTATGTCTAGGACCCTTGTGGTGAAGCCTTGCTTCTAGTATAGGACTTTGACTAAACTAAATGCACCACTCCATAATGCAATAACCTTTAACTATTCACCTTAATTACAATCGATGTTTCAACTTTCAACTTCAATTATTTTTATAGAGGGAGTGGTGTAGGTGAAGTGATGATGGGTTGCATGGACTGTAAAGAACTTGGCCAGTATTTTACGTTAGGGAGCACAAACAAGCATGTTGATAGAGCAATAGTCCTTCAAAACCATGAAGGATAAGGCTTTTCACCACCCTAATAATTGGCACCCTGAACTTTTTGTTCAATCGGTTTGTGTTTCTTGTACCAATTAGATTGTTTCTCATCTTTTCCCTCAATTTCAGGTTTGGAAGGAGAAAAGTAACCCTATTTGATTGCATATGCACGCTAATATATACCACATAACATGAACAGAGCATCCATGCTTATAATCATATCACCTGTTCTTTTTTCTTCACAATATTTATTCCGGTGGAATTATTTATTTGGATTGTTAGGGTGGTCATACAGATAGACAAGCCCTGATCTTTACTCACTTTCATAGTGATTTATTACCATATTTTTCTTAGAAAATATTTTTGGTGTTAGTAGGAACTAAAACTTTTTTTGTCGAGACCAAAACAAGGAATGAAATCAAATGAAATTGTTTACACCATTTTTTGTAATTTATTTTGGAGAAACCTTTCAGCCAGTTCACATGCAAATGTAGTGACAAAAGAACCAGTTCACATGCAATGTCCTACTCTTTCACATCTAAAAATGTCCTCAACACTTCTGGCAATATGCGCCACCCGGTTTGTGCATGAATGGTCTAGAAGCCCCTATTCTTGAGTCCTAAAATCCTAGTACATATATACATGTCCAAAGGTGAGGAAGACCCTACTACAATTTTTGGGGAATTGTCAAATAGAAATGACTTAAAGGGAATCAATACCATTTTACACTTCCATTTCTCTGTGTTTCCAAATTCCAACACTTCTTCATTTGCCCTTGTGTTTCTTTTATGAACAAGGATAAATGTTTTTAACCTTCGGCTTTTGCATTGGCCAATCCAACATGCCTCTGTATTCTAGTGCTCTGCAGTCCATATCATGCCCCTACCACCCAATTCCACTTTCTCTTATTCTGCCCAGCTCATGTGACTGGATGGACATGATGGATAGATAGATGGTTGCAAAATGCAAGTAACAAAGAACACATGCGTAGGGTATCCATCTATCAATCACTTGTCCATCTTGTTCAACCTTCTTATGATAAATTATCTCTCCCTAATGTCCATTGGCTCTTTTGATGGATCAAAATTTATTGGCCTCACCATCTTATATTCATCGTTTTCTGATTTGTACCTATGTGTTTAGGCCAATGTCTTTCATAAATTTTATGAAAAGTTGATTTTGTAGTCTACCATATTGAATGGTAACTGGGATCAAGCAACTAGCCTAGACTCCTACTTTACATATGCCAAGTGGCTGAAGCAACGTTCTATTAGCACAAATGCAAAATTAGTTTTTGCCATGCAATCACTTTTATTGGCGAGTTTATGCAGCACATGGAACTGTCCCACATCGGGGCACCGGGTGAAGCGGGTCAGAAATTGCCTCAACCCAAACCCTGCATTCTGAGTCACAAAGTAAAATTATTCATGTCATATGCCAATGCTACCACTTGAGGCATTGAAATACACTTTATTTTTCCCTTGCCAATTTGTGATGCTAAACTATTTACACTATGATACAATCCTATTTAACATTCTGTTGGCCACATAATTTTGACACAAGGTAGGCCATTCAATGATGAAATAATTCATGGTCTTGGCCCATCTTTCTCGATCTTGATGATTATGCATAAAAATAGCATCAAGATCATAACTGTCTTGCTCAGACTTGATTTCACAATGATTGTTAAAAATGACATGGTGTTTGGTTTTTCTTGAATGAGAAACAAAAATGATATTTCATGCACAAATATTAGCTGGCTAATTAATTTTGTGCGTAATTGAAACTTCTTGCCTATTCCACACTTATTGTGCTTGGTATGTGAAAGAATCATGAACTAAAACAGAAACTAAGGTAATGAAGAGTTGGTGTGTATGAGACTTTATGTTGGCACAGCCTTTCTCTTTAGGTCCCAGGAGAAGAGGGGCGCTGGTTCTTGGAATATGCATGCTTTCCCACTAATCATGATTTATCTTTTAAAACATTTGTTAAAGGTCATGCTTGGGATATACACATTATTATACAGCTAAGTATATCTCATTTTATGTTAAACTATTCAGATTAAAGTAATAAACATGCACCGGAATCTTCCCAAAATCTCCTTTCACTAATCATTCACAACAGTAGGAACAAGAGGGTTTGTACCAAAAGTTGAGAAGAAAGCCACACCACAGTGGGAAAATATTTTTCCCCAAAGTGGCTGCAAAGTACTCCTTTTCACACAGTTTAGAAAGAGAAAGTATTGTGACACTAAGAAAAGTTGGAGATGGTGGCATGAGGAAAGCTAGGTAGACTTGAAGTGTAAGACGACAATAATGTATGTGGTTTGGAACAAACTCAAATGGGTTGGATCCACCATTACCTTTACTCGCCTTCTGCTACTTTCTCTATCTCAATATATAATTGATCACAGTCATATACCCTTCAACTTTCTCTGTCTTAATATATAAATTCATCAGTCATACCCTTCCCAGAATTTGTAAAACCTTTATTATTGGCCCCACAGATCTTTTTTTTCTGGGGTCTATGCTGTATATAATCTATAGTCTACACCATATAGCTGCAGATACTTTAAGTGAAGCTGGTTGCTGCGTGCCCTTCTGAAGGGCCTTACACTATTTTGGTATAGTTTGTTTTCTTCATTAGAAATAGTAAGGAAGGTTCATCTTGGAATCAGTCAAGTGTTTTGGTTGAGTTCTGCTAGTTGCGCCACTGAAATACTTTTCATCAGATAGATAAAATCAAAATGAAAACTTCCCATAATATTTTTTTATTATAATAGTAAAAAGCAGATTTTAAGTTATCATTAAAGATGGTTTTTTTTTTTGTGTAGTTTATTTAGTGTGGGCCACTAGTTACAACTAGATAGATTGAGGAAAACTAGAAGTCAGTGGAGAATAATGTCGTACAAAAGGGTGATGAAGTTTATATAAAGTGTGAATTTGTGATTTTGGAAGGTCTCTTTTACTACATTTTGGACAAAGGGAAGTAGCTGCTAATTAAATATATTTTTTAAGTTGTGTAATGCTACATGCATTGCAACACCAAATGAGATATTTTTTTTGTCCTTTTTTTCTTTTAGGAAGATGAACATTTGGCAGCATGAGTTCGTCTCTTTTCACTTCTGTGATCTTTCTTATTTTCATATAAGAGCTTTAAGTAATTTTGTCGTATGTAATTAATCTTCTTTTAGCTCTTTTTTTTTTGGTAAGCAAATTGAAATCATTTTTACAAGTTCCAAATAAATTATGTTAATTTTGGTCTATGTGTTGTCTGATTCTGTTAAAAAATGTCAAATAATTAATATCACGATGTGTCACAAAAACATGTTATCACATCAGGTCAACATTTTTTATGCCAAAATTTATAGACAATAACGAAGAAAAACACAAACTATAACAATTGACATACTTAAAAGCACACAGAATAATTAAATCTTAAATATAATATGAGTTTTATTAAAATTTAGGTATAAAAGAAAGACTTTTAATTTTGAATTTAACGTAATTAAATTCGAACCAAAATAATGAAATTGAATGAAGATTAGTTTATGTGCCTAATGAAGTTTTTATGATAAATTAATATCTATTTTATTTAGCTTAGGTAAACCATTTATAATAAAATTGTTGTTTGTATATTTTATTACCAGAATTATGTATAATTTTATGGGCAAACTTCTGTATTCTTCTTTTCTCTCGATACACATTTTTGAATATTTGTAGCCCGTTATTCTTATTTGGATTGCCATAGTTTACATTATTAAACCATTTTGAGATATGAGAATCAACCCAAACCCATAAAATTTTTTAATTCAGATTTCATTTTCACTCAATTTTAATCCAAACATACTCAAACACATTTTATGGAAAGTTGAATGACTAGGATTTTATGCTTTGTGCTCCAAATTATTCAACAATTATGTGGGTTTATTCTATTAAATTTATCCCATAATTGTATTTAAATGTCATAACCATAACACACTCACATTTAAGTGTTATAAATGGTGCGACAAATATTGTACACTTTATTTTCATTTTATCTAAATAAAGAAAAAAAAGAAAAATTAAAATAATATTTTATAAGCTAAAATTAATTATTTTTACATAATAAAATATTTTTTCAGAAAATCATTATAGAAGAGTTTAAGTAATTCATATAAGTTAATTTTAATTTTTTTTATATTGTAAGTGTCCATATAAAATTTTAGATAAATAAAATGGTAACATTAGTGTGGACAGTATAACATCAAAGTTCCCAACTATAACACGGTCCCCTAGACATAAAGATTCAAGATAACACGAAAAAATTCACTAAATCAATCTTATATCATAGTTATATGAATCAGAACAAGTACAAAAATTAGTCGAAAAAAAAAATCTTGACCGTTAGATCAAACAAATTCATATTCTCTTATTTTACATATAGACGTTATCCAAACTTTATTTCTAAAATATAAACACCTTGAAAATATTTTTTTTAATCAATTTAAAAATCATATACCTTTTTGTAAAGCTACATTTTTTAATTTATACATAAATTAAATTAAATTTATACAAAATTACTACATTATATCTTATTTTCCACATCTGAATATGTCTGATGATTAATTAAGACTACTGATTAAAAATTCATATTGGAAGCTTGAAGTTCAAAATTGTAGTGAGTTCCTTAGAAGAACGTGTCAGAGTGTGCAAAGTAAACACCTTTTGTGTTTCTTCATCAGAAGCATGTTGTGTAAAGTGTAAGAAGGCGTTTACTTTGAGTCATAATTTTTTATTCTTCTGTTTCATACATTGGTACACAAAATCATATCCTATGCTTGGACCAAACAAAAGAGGCTCGAGTTTTCACAGTGAGGAAGACAAGTAGCATCAAGTAGAATACAGAGACTTAGGCAGACAAACTTTGCTGTGCATGTTAGATATAGTCAAGCTCGTGACAAATAATAACATGTTTTCAACCAGACATGACTCCTCCAAATGGCCTATGCGACAAGACACTGCTGTTTCATTTGGTTGTTATCGTAAAAATATATGACATCCAAAATTGGTACCATGAAATGGGTCATTATTAATCTAAAAAATCCATCAAATCAGTAAGAGAATCTGTCCCAAAAAGGTTAATAAATTTTAACTTTGAATTTTTCAAAAGAAAAAAATATTATGTGTTAATTTGTTCTTTGAAACCTATTTTGTGGCATATAGGTAGCTAGCTGCTAGCTCGTGGGCCAAAGCCAAGAGTCACAAGGTGGTGACTTGGAGTTTGTTTGATGTTTTGTAGCTAGTGACATGCCATGATTCATCTGCAAAACAGTGTTTTACCTAACCATTGCTGTTCAAGAAAGAGATGTACATGAAATGAAAGTTCATTTTAGACAGTCTTGTGCTTCTTTTACTTTTGTGATGTGGTAAACCTGGGCCATGCGTATTATTTGAATTGTCTTTTATGATGATACTTTCATGTTTTGGTGTAATTGATAGGATAACTTTACTCGGGTCTAGGTTTGTTTAGAATTTATAGGTATATTTGGGTGATGGTGTTCACTTGAATTAATACCTAATAAATTGGGTTGGTTTAATATTTGTAAATGAAGTCATCAATTATAAGGATTTAATTTCATAGACAATTTTGAACGATGAGCAATCACGGTTTTGTTTAAAAAATAATCTAAATGAATTAAGTTAAGTTGAGATTTTTATTGAATAATTATCTCTTTTCTTTATAGTATATTGTTTAAAAAAAAATGAGAACTATCGAAAAAAAATTGTTTTAAAAATAGAACTATCGAGACCATTACAAATTTGCTAATTAGATTATATTATGAATTCAAGTAATTTGACTTCAAGAAAAACATCTGGTTAACACTTTGATGAGATACATTGTGCAGAAAAAGAAACATGTATAAGTTCCTCTATACATTTATGACATAGAACACACTCAATTCACCACTTTAAGAAAATAATTTTGAAGTAATTTAAAAATAAATTACATTATTACGAAAAAAAATAGATCATAAAAGAAAATAATTTTTAAATAATTTAAAAATAAAGAAGGAAATTTACTTCGATCGATAATAAAAAAACATGTAAAAGATACAATAGCTTTCAAGAGCACCCACAGTTCCTTGTAAACAAATCAATAATGACTTATATATGTAGTATATTTTAAGAACACAAAGTAAAAGGAGGGACATGTTATCTTGAAAAGTGAAATGAAAAAAAAAAATACATTGAAAGAATAGATGGACCAAAAAAAGAATGCATACATACAGAATAAACTTAAAGAAATGAAGAAAAAAATTAAAATATGAGAATAATACAACCTACAAAAATCAATACACACTGAAACAATTTTGTTCAGAATGAAAAGATATGTAGCAAAATATATTACTTAAAATAAAAAAATAATAGTTATTGAGATACTATACAAATTGAGTAAAGTGCGATTCAGTCCCTACAAGAGCTAACGTTGTCTTCTTGATTCATGCAAAGTTTTTCAAAACATTTTAGTTTCTAAACTTTTCTTTTCTTAACAAGTTAGTCATTCTGTTAACAAATGTCTACTTCCCCTGTTGATAACTTTACTCACTTATAATTTTCTTTACATGCACATGAATAGGAGCATTGATCATAGCTAAAATGTTTTACTCTTTTTATATACTCTTTCTCAAATTCAAATGACTTCTAATTGAAATAATAATTTAATTTTGAATAATAATTATTTAGATAACAGAGGTGTTGGAAAGTCTTCCAAGATTACAATAGTGCAGTGGGACCCCTTAAGGATGGGTACTATATTATCCTAGTTATGTAGCAACAACGCACTTAGAAATTATGGTGGCCCTTAAATGTAAGAATAATTTTGAATCTGCCATATATCAGAATTTAATGTTGTTTAATTATGTAAATTCTTGTAAGAAGTATATTTGAAGGTAGATGGGTTTTACTTATGGTGTTGGGTGGTGCATTAACAAAACCAAACCACCCACGAACAATAATCAAAGGGTGCTTTAATAAAATGTCATAGAATTTCGTTGGATAGAGTTAATTTAATTTTCTCTCCAACTCGCACCAGGGACATGACTAATTGCTGTACTTTTATCCTATTACATTCAATGTCTTTTTCAGTCATTAATAACATCTCCAATGTAAGTGTTTAAAAAGTTCTTAAATTTAAGTATCAGGTTTTGTATAAAATTCCTATTAGGACAAAATGATGAGTGTGATGAGATTCTTAAAAATAAGAAGTGTATTTTTTGTAATAGACCCTAAATTTTAATAGTAAATAATATTTTATTTGAAATATAAATAAAGTTATTATTTTAATTATAAAAAATTGAAATGTAAATAAAGCATATAAAATGTTACAATTAAAGTAAAACTTATAAAAGTATACCATGATTTACTTAAAGAGTGATGTGGTAAAACAATTTAGAGGAAAATAAATTCCTAAATGGAATTCTTATCATGTTGTCGTATGATAAATGTTCTAATTATGTAATAATCTACTTTTTATTACATAATATAAATTTTTATGCATATTAAAAAGAGTGATAATATTTTAATCCTCGCTACCTTTCATTTCTTTATAAAATAAAAATTTATTAGATTTTTATTCATAAATTTAGGTATTTTTAATTAATTTTTTATTAATTTTTTTAATTAAGTATTCAAATTTTTTATATTTTTAAATTGAGTCTTTGATATTTAAATTTTTTATTAGTTGGATAACATAATTGTTATATTATCTTCTCATCTTACTTATTTGTATGAAAAGAAATATAAGATTGTATTATTAATGTAAAACAACAATTAAAAATATATTAAATAGTGAGATCGTTATATTTAATGATGATTTTCACATCATCACCATCATTTATATAAGGGATGACGACATTTCCTTGTTATCCGCTTATTGTTTTCGATTAATATCATTTTATATTAATCTAAAAGTCTCATATTTTCAGTATTTTTTTTATTTTTTATCTCTGTTTTATTTACGTGTAAAAGGACAAAAGGTCTTAAAAAGTTCATTCTAAAGTATCCCAAGAATTTTCTTAATAGATAATTAATATGGTCTCTTCTTTTACTTTTCTATGAAATTGTGTTTGAGATTTCCTTCTTTTCCTCTTCTTTTGTTTTCAGGTATCCTTCTGGAAAGAATCTTAAACAGAACAAAAGCAATATTGTTTTTATCGAAATGAAAGGTGATTTAATTTGGATGAGAATTGGAATTTGTTATATGGCATAGTATAAATTTGGTGATTATTTATTGAAAAGAAACAAGTTGGTCCATGTTTTTAAATGTATGTTGCGGTTGTGGTTGTGCGTGATTGATACAGAAGGCAGCTCTGCATGTACAGCAAAAATCAGCCACACACAAATTAAATGGAAGTCACGAGGGAATTGATTTCTGATATACATTTATATTGGATTCACCTACCCCTGCAAACTCTGCATTTCAATTTTAACCATTGGCGTATGAATATAACCTTTGATATAACACTGGGAATAGAAATAGGTGGAAACCATTGGTAACCCTACCAACTAGATTAATTTTCATTCAAAACATGAGGTTGGGCTGTTGGCAACCATGGCAGGAGCATTACTATATCACAGACTGCAAATCTGATGCACATTGCTTCCTCAGTGTGCCATTTTCACCAAAGTTTTTGAAAGTGATTGCTCCCAACTTTTCATTTCACACATACTGCCCTTTTAGGATGTTTGGTAGGAGGCAAGCAACTCATTCCAATTTTTCATTCATTTTAGTTTCTTCTATAAACTCACTCATGGACCCATCTCTTTATACTTTCTCAACACTTAACCACCAAGATCACAAATGTTTTTGCTGTATAAAAATCAAATTTAATATATATTTACTAGCCTATGTGAATAAATTTTTTTTGATGAATTAATAAAATAGATAGTGTATATTAATGCATATAAGCATACTCATACAAATAGTAGTATATTAATACAAAAAGTTATTAATAAAGAGTTATTGATTTGTTAATATATTTTCTGAATGGGTGTGTGCTAATATTGTATACTTGTATAAGGCTATTCATGTTTATATCTGTGTAAAAATATTAATATATTGTGTACAAGTGTACTAATATATTTGTATGAAATTTCCTTGATAATACTATTAGTTCAATACTAATAGATATATAACACATAAAATTATTTACCAGTAAATATATGAAAATTTAATCCCCATTATTATATATATAAAGCATCTATTAGACTTTGAGTAAGAGCTTCTGAAAAAAAATATATATATATAAGATTTTGGATTTTGAAAGACTGCTTGACCCTTCACCTTAAATACTTAATTTTATATTATTTATCATGTCTTCCCAAACATATTGTAACGTTACCCATGAAATCTAAGAACATTTGAATATCTATGTTTAATTTTATTGTTGTTATCAGGTCACATCTGTATAATGTCTTTATGTTGTATAGTTGTCCTGGTTGCTTGTCTTTGACCACTTTAAATAGAAATTGAATTTATTGATTTTTCATAAACAACCTCACCTATGGAAGTTAATGATGTATTGGAGGTGCATTTTTAATGTCTATGAGTTATAGAAATGGATTGTTAATGTATTTAAGATGCAACTCGAAACAATAATAGAAATATGTACAATAATCTATATCAAAAGTATAATGAAAGACCTGAACTATTTTTAAGATATTAATGTTAAAGTTGTATACTTATATTTAGAATGATAGGCTCACTTAATCTAGTACGTGCTGTTGACCTTTTTATTGATCCTATTGCAATAGATTTCTAAATAATTTTTCATGCTAGTACAAACTTTTATGGAGACTAAATCAAATCTTCAAAGATGACCTATACTAGATAGACTAAATAGGTTTTCTATTAGAATTATAGAGAAAATAATAGATTTTTAATATAATAAAAAAAATTACAATCTTAATACAATAACACCTATTCTGTAAATATTTTAATATAATTGAACATAAATTTAGTCTTTAATAAATATAAAGTTTAGTCTTTAATAAATGTAATGAGTGCTTATTAGAGGAAAACTAACTTTAATATGTAATTAAAGTTAATTATACAGTAATGCTAATTTTTTTCCTTAATAACTATACGTGAAAATTACAAAGGCCAAAAACATATTTAATTACATAAACTAAAAAATTAATAGAATTAAATTTTGTTTTAATTATTAACAAATTTCAAACATAATTAACAAAGTTAACATTTTTATACTAAGTTTATAATTTTTTTCTTATTAATTAAAAATGAAATATATTAATGTTTGTTGTACTGAAAGGATTATTTATCCTTCATTTCATACATTTATCTTTTATTATTACTTTAGAGATATATGGTATTCAATAAATATATTTTATTAATATTTTATAATCGAGTTAAATTCTCTTATATAAATGTTTTTAATGTAATAATTATATCCTACTTTTAGTAAAATAAAATTTTAACTTTAACTATATATGCTTAATTAAAATATTTTTATCATCTATATTTATATTTTTTAATTCATGATTTTTAAGAGTTGTTCATTTTTTTTGTCATCTTGTGTTTTCCTTTAATGATAATATACTGATACTTTTTGAGTTACTGAAGGGTAAATATTTCTTTATTGAAAGGATCATTCAATTAATTAAATTTCTAGTCATTATAAAACAAAATATGTTTTTTCAGTTTATAATAAAATATGCTTTTTTAGTTTATAGTGCTAGTATTCTTCGTTAAAACTAACGAAGACGACGTCATCGTATAATACATTTATACAATTAACAACTTAATTTAATAGTAGTACTTTAAAAATATCACATTAATCCATGACATTGTCATTAACTAGGCGAAAAAGATAATATATTAACAACTTAATTTAATAGTAGTACTTTAAAAATATCACATTAATCCATGATATTGTCATTAACTAGGCGAAAAAGGTAATATATTAATGTTGACTAAAATAAAAAATATATATTATTAATGGAGAATAAAATAAATAAAAAAAGCATATTTTTGTTTATTTTAAGAGGTAAATGTGTAGTTATTTGAAGGAGTTTTCATATTAAAATGATGATCAATGTTAAGTTTGACATTTCAATAAATGGACAATATTTTGTTTTTTCTTTATAAAATATAATTATATAGTTACATTTTTTAGGTTATATGGACATTTAATTGTAACAAGTTATAAACTTTATAATAGTAGAAAATGAAATAAACTTTAAAAATACTTTGAAAAACTTCTGCAAATTTTTAATTATCAGAGATGTTGACGGGGTCTTTTAAAAAATATAACCTAGAGTAAAACAATCTAACATTCCTTTTTTTTAGGGTGTGTTTGGATTGGAAAGTGGATTTAAAGGAGTAGATTTGAGATGATTTAAGATAAAAATGTATAGAAAATTTGGTTGTTTAGATTAAGAGATTTGAGTGGAAAGTTTAAGAGTAATGTGATAGGAGTGGTAGATATTTTAATTTTTTAATTAAAAAATATTGTAATATGTTATTTTTATAAATTTATTATAAATATTTTTATTTTTGTTAATATTTTTTATTATTATTTTATAATTTTTTAAATTTATTATTATTATATAATATAATTAATTATAATTATTTTATTATAATATAATATAAATATTAATAAACTAATTACTTAGAAAATATGAATGGATCCTTTATGCAAATCTCACCAGAAATACGGGAAAAGAATCAGTAAAAAGTTTGTGTACATTTTTTATTTTTTATTATTATTTTATTCATTAAATAGGTAACTTTGTTTGCAAATAGTAGATCGGTACATTTCCGATGCAAACGGATCCTTAGAGTCTTAACTTCTTTATGCACTCTCTAAATGATTTATTAGATTTATTATTAAAACTTAAGCACTTGAAGCTATGAATTTTTATTTGCATGAAATATCACATAAAACATATGCGTTTCATTTTTGTATCTGCATGAAAAAACTTCCTTTTATAAACATCACGAGTTGGACATTGTAACTTGTGTGCTTTAACTTTTGTCCTTATGTTAAGATTTTCTCAAAATGTACTTTATTTTACATTGACAAATCTCACTCCTACACTCAAAGAAGGATGAAGTACAATATTTTCTTTATAGCTACTATGCTTTTCTAACAACACCAAAATGAATATATAAACAGGAAAATTAGGTATGAATATCATAAAATCATCTTATATAAGTTCAAGTCAATTTTTATTGAAATTAGACGACTTCACATAAGAAGAAAAACGTCTAGTCTAGTGTAGTTTATGTGTGCATGTCATCTATTGAATTAAAGTGTGTATGTCATTTATTAAATTAAAGTGTGTCTTAATCGTATAACTTAAATCTAACATTTCTTTAGACTCGTTTTATCTTATAATGCTAGTGTACGATACTTTATAGAGACTTAATTAGATTATTGTATGTTGTATATAAAACTTTTTGCATGTTGAATCCAATATTTTATCTTTTAATTTGATCTTTGTAATCCTAAACCCAAAATTTTATTAGGACTTACTTTTATCTTCTTTTATATTTGATATTTTTATAAACTTTGTTTATAAACGATATTTTTAGCTAATATTCATATGGGACTTATACCTACAACTTTTAATTTAAAACTTAAGTCTAATTATTTAAATTTGTAGATTAAAATTATTTGTTACACACTAAACAACTTCGGTAGACAATCAAAATCTAATATTATTTATTATCATTAGACAATATTTTTATATGTAAACTTGGATAAATAGTATATTATGTTTTAATTAAAAAATATTCTGTAAATATATTTTAAACCTTTTCTTAAAAGAAGTCTCTTTTATTTTGAAATTATAACAAACTTAAGCCATAATTTTATTTCTATCTTAATCTATTTTGCGAACTTTTTTGGAATGGTTTATTTATATATTATTATGTTTTACCTTCAAAGACTAAAACATTGACTTTAATAAAGATTGATAATTGTAAAAAAAAATTCAGCAGAAAAAATTATATTTAACTGATTAGCATAAATTTGTTATAATAATAAGTATTATTGTAATTAAATAAGATGCAAAATTGGTAAATAATGTTAATTTACTCATTTAACCATTCTAATATAAAAACTGTTGTTTTGTGACTTTTTTTTTATTTGAATTGTTTAAAAGATATATATAACTAAACTGAATCTAATTAAAAAAATTGTATCAGATTAATAAACTAAGAAGAAGATTTGTTTCCTCATAATTTGAAGTTATTGAAGTCATTTATAAATATTTGAAGTTCTAATGACAAAAAGACCACTTTTCTTTCTCAAAAACACTTCATTTGTCTGGAAACCAATATTTTTTTTCAATACATTATTAGTTTTTAATAAATTATGACAATATTATGATTTATTTTTCAAAAAATTATACTTATATCTCTTATTTTTTTACCACTATAATAAACTCTCTTGTTAGAAGCAATAACTATCTGTAATGTAAAAAGGTGAAAATATATTTATAAAATAAAGAAAAAAATTGTATAATATTTAAACTAAATAAAATATTAATTCAATTCGAGAAAATACGAATATCGTCTACAGTACAGTATATGGGGATCTATTGGAAGACTGTTATCAATATCGTACGGAACACAGTAGATAGATATGTATAAGCTTTATCTCTCTCCACTCTTCATCATTTCAAACATGCTCAACTAATTTTTAACCGCTCATTTTTTTTTCTTCTTTTTACAAGTTTAAGAGCACAGAAACAAACACTCTAAAAAATTCTTTTGACTACTAAAGTGGCTAAAAGTACGAAGTACATAATCTCATTTATAAAATTAAAACATGAAATTATTTTGTGTCCGAGAATTAATGAAAAAGATTTAAAAGGATGTTGAATTTCTTACATTTTTAAAATTATAATACATGTCTTTTAATAATTATAAATAATATATGATATTTAAGATAAAAAAAATAAAATCTAACCTCGCCTATGCGTTTTTTGTTGTTTCGTTTTCCCCTTTTCAAAAGTTTGAGATTTTAAAGGTTAACCCATTGCGAAGAAACCTTTTTAAACAAATAAAAAAACAACTGAGAAGCTAATTAAATGTTTAGAAAATACGTATTAAAATTTTTCTAAGCAGTTAAAAGCTGTTAATTTATTGAATTTAATTATTTATTTAATTTTTGAAATATAAAATCACATAAATGATAGTTTAATTTTTAGATAAAATATACTTTAAACAGTTATGCTTTTAGTTTTTAAAATTAATTTAGAACTCTGATGAGTTTTAAAGATGAAATATTCTATAAAAAGTAAAAGAACAATTTAACTAGAATATAAATAAAATTAATAGAGAAATGTAAAGGGAGAATTGATTAAAATAATTAAAATAGACAGTAAATAAGGAGTTTTATTAAAAGTGTAAGTCAAAAGCTGGACTACAACTTGAAGATAATGACATTAATGTAACGAGTTATTGGAGAGTAATACTTGTAAGTTGTTTAGCAGAGTTAAAAGTTTTGTATTGCTCTGTTGCTATTAATGAAGTTTTGTGTGCTTCTTATAATAGGAAGGGACGTGGAGAAACTATAAAGTAAATAACAAACAACCTAGTTATTAATTCAGCTTTAAGACATAAACATAGTTTTCAGCAGTAGTGATATAGATCAAGCAAGGAACTTGGAATCTAGAAAGTCTGCCGTCCAACTCATGTACATTAATTCAAAAGATGATACCTAAATACCTCAATAGAAGAATGATATGATTTTGAAGTGAACAAATTTTGGCTTCTAGCATCACCACCACACTATGTAGGTTGAAACAAACAACAAACACCAATAGCGTATCTTCTTCTTATCTGTCCCAAACTACCTTGCAATGGTTGTTAGTTGTTGTTACTTACTTTTCACCACCACTTACTCCTTGCACTTAAGTTAATTTCAGCTTAACATTAAAGCAACAATTTAAGGGAAAGAAAATGTAGCATTATGTTGGGAAGGTAGAATGAGTGTGTCCTCTTGTAACAACGAAAGAATAAGTAGACAGTGTGATTTGGTTGTGGTCAAAGTGTGGAGTCTCTGGTGGTGCCAACTCAGCAGAGGAACACTGAAACACAGCCTCTTCCTTTCACCGTTTGGCATTCAAATAAATTGAGCACTCACTTCACTCCACTCCCACACTGACCACTCCACACTGTGTCGGAGAGGCAAGGCAAGAATGACCCAACCACTTCCTATAGTAGCTTGTGTTCTGTTTTCGGTAGTAACGTGGGTGGCGTGTCTGAACCAAGAGGGGTTGTACCTGTACCAATTCAAGCTCTCTCTCGACGACCCTCTCTCCACTCTCTCCTCCTGGAACTCCAGGGACGCCACCCCTTGCAACTGGTTTGGGGTAACCTGCGCCGGCGATGCTTCCAACACCACCGTAACGGAATTGGACCTCTCCGACACCAACATCGGAGGCCCATTCCTCGCCAACATCCTCTGTCGTCTCCCCAACCTCCTCTCCATCAACCTCTTCAACAACTCCATCAACCAAACCCTCCCTCTCGACATCTCCCTCTGCCGCTCTCTCCGCCACCTCGACCTTTCCCAGAACCTCCTCACTGGTCCCCTCCCCTCCACACTCCCGCTCCTCCCCAACCTCCGCTACCTCGACCTCACCGGCAACAACTTCTCCGGCCCCATCCCGGACTCCTTCGGAACCTTCCAGAACCTCCAAGTCCTCTCCCTCGTCTCCAATCTCCTAGAAGGCACCATCCCCCCCTCCTTGGGCAACGTCTCCTCTTTGAAAATGCTCAACCTCTCTTACAACCCCTTCTTCCCCGGTCGAATCCCTCCGGAACTCGGCAACCTCACCAACCTCGAGGTTCTCTGGCTCACCCAATGCAACCTCGTCGGCGTCATTCCATCCTCCCTCGGGAACCTCAACAAGCTCCAGGACCTCGACCTCGCGCTCAATGACCTCTACGGCTCCATCCCGAGCTCCCTCACTCAGTTAACCAGCCTCACGCAGATCGAGTTGTACAACAACTCGCTCTCCGGAGAGTTGCCTCGGGGAATGGGGAATCTCACCCGCTTGAGGCTCCTCGACGCCTCCATGAACCACTTAACGGGGAGGATTCCCGACGAGCTTTGTTCTTTGCCGCTGGAGAGTCTCAATTTGTACGAAAATCGTTTTGAGGGAGAGTTACCGGCCAGCATTGCGGATTCCGAGAATCTATATGAGCTTCGGCTCTTTGGGAACCGCCTCACCGGCAGGTTACCGGCGAATCTCGGCAAGAATTCGATGCTCCGGTGGCTGGACGTTTCGAGCAACCAGTTCTGGGGGCCTATTCCGGCGACGCTCTGTGATAAGGGTGTTCTTGAGGAGCTTCTGGTGATTTATAATCTATTCTCTGGGGAGATTCCGGCGAGCTTAGGCACGTGCCAGAGCTTGACACGTGTGAGGCTCGGATATAACCGGTTGTCCGGAGAGGTTCCCGCCGGGATCTGGGGGCTTCCGCACGTGTATCTTCTCGAGCTTGTGGACAACTCGTTTTCGGGTTCCATAGCCAGGACCATTGCTGGTGCTGGGAACTTGTCGCTGTTGATTTTGTCGAAGAATAACTTCTCGGGAACGATTCCCGATGAGGTTGGGTGGTTGGAGAATCTCGTGGAGTTTTCCGCTAGTGATAATAAGTTCACTGGCTCGCTTCCGGATAGCATTGTGAATCTTGGGCAGCTTGGGATTCTCGATTTTCATAATAACAGACTCTCTGGGGAGTTGCCGAAGGGGATTCGTTCGTGGAAGAAGCTCAACGATTTGAATTTGGCCAACAATGAGATTGGTGGGAAGATTCCTGATGAGATTGGGGGTTTGTCCGTGCTGAACTTTCTAGATCTTTCTAGCAACCGCCTTTCGGGGAAAGTCCCTCACGGCTTGCAGAATCTTAAGCTGAATCAGCTTAATTTGTCTTATAATCGTTTGACTGGTGAACTTCCTCCTCTGTTGGCTAAGGATATGTATAGGTCTAGTTTCCTCGGTAATCCTGGCTTGTGTGGGGATTTGAAGGGGTTGTGTGATGGTAGGGGCGAGGCAAAGAGTGTAGGTTATGTTTGGCTGCTTCGAGCGATTTTTGTTGTAGCCACTTTGGTTTTCCTTGTTGGTGTGGTTTGGTTTTACTTTAGGTATAAGAATTTCCAGGACGCCAAGAGGGCGATTGATAAGTCGAAGTGGACCTTGATGTCGTTTCATAAACTGGGTTTTAGTGAAGATGAGATTTTGAATTGTCTTGATGAGGATAATGTGATTGGAAGTGGTTCCTCGGGGAAGGTTTACAAGGTTGTGCTTAGCAGTGGGGAGGTTGTTGCTGTGAAGAAGATATGGGGAGGGGTTAGGAAGGAGGTAGAGAGTGGGGATGTTGAAAAGGGTAGGGTTCAGGACAATGCTTTTGACGCGGAGGTTGAGACTTTGGGCAAGATCAGGCACAAGAACATAGTCAAGCTGTGGTGTTGCTGCACCACCAGGGACTGCAAGCTATTGGTTTATGAATATATGCCTAATGGAAGTCTTGGTGATTTGCTGCATAGTAGTAAAGGAGGGTTGTTGGATTGGCCAACAAGGTATAAGATAGCTGTGGATGCGGCAGAAGGACTCTCTTATCTGCATCATGACTGTGTTCCCCCAATTGTTCATAGAGATGTGAAATCAAACAACATTTTGTTGGATGGGGACTTTGGTGCTAGGGTGGCTGATTTTGGAGTAGCTAAGGCGGTTGAAACCACAGCAAAAGGAACTAAATCCATGTCCGTCATAGCTGGCTCTTGTGGCTATATTGCACCAGGTTAGTTAGCAGAATATATATATTTTTAATTTATTTTAATGTTGATGAATTTGAGATGCATTTAGTTTAGTGGGGATTACTTCTGCATTTAACTCCTCGTGTATGGCTTGGCTGGTCACTAGAGCAATTTGATTGTTGGTCCATTACTGCTATAGAACTAGAAGTGTGCATCTTATCCTCCTTACACCCTACAAATCACGACGTTAGTTTCCTGCATGGGCAAGTGCTTTTAATGTTTTTGTTGCTTAGTTGACAAGTGGTTTACTTTCGTTGGCATTATAGATCTTTGTACTGATATTTATAGATATTACATGCTCTAGAAACAGGTTGTCTATCATCTTCTGAATTTCTTTTGCAATCAAACATTGAAACTATTTCTTTGGTGCCAAACTGACATGATCCTTTTCTCCTGCTGCAGAATATGCATACACGCTCAGAGTGAATGAGAAGAGCGACATATACAGCTTTGGAGTTGTCATACTCGAGTTGGTTACTGGAAGACGCCCGGTGGACCCTGAATTTGGGGAGAAAGACTTGGTTAAGTGGGTGTGCACTACCTTGGACCAGAAAGGCGTGGACCATTTAATTGACTCAAGGCTTGATTCTTGTTTCAAAGAAGAAATTTGCAAGGTCTTCAACATTGGACTCATGTGCACTAGTCCTCTTCCTATTAACAGGCCTTCAATGAGAAGAGTAGTGAAAATGTTGCAAGAGGTGGGCACAGAGAACCAAACCAAGCCTGCCAAGAAAGATGGGAAGCTATCCCCTTATTACTATGACGATGCATCGGATCATGGAAGTGTTGCTTAATGAATACTTGCAAAGGTTTGTACTCTTTGATGATCCGGAAGGGGGAGTTCGAAGCTTCTCTTTTACTATAAGCCAGCTTCCCTCCGTGTTTTCCGCGCACGCTCCACGCAAAGTTGACTAAAGAAAAGAGAATTAGAGAATAGGATTTTTTTTTGTGTGGTGGAAAATAGAGGCTTGAGGAATTTGATGTTTTACCCTAAAAAAGTATGTCCATATCAAGAAGCTTCCCTACTAAAATTAAATTGGCGTTTGCATTACAAACTTGTATTCAGAAATCAGAAATGATATTTCCATCGTTAAAAAGTTCTCTTTTGAGTACATTGGTAAGACTTTTAGCTGAATCTGGCATGGGCCAGGGGAGTTTTAAAATTGCAATATCAATGTGACAATAACTTCCAAATCCTGTTTTATATTTTCTATAACTTTTAATCTTTTGGTTATAAGAAGGTGCTCTTGAACCTACGAAGAATCTGAAATGGGGAAATGAGAAACCACATAAATGTAATGCTATAATTAAGGTAAAGGACAAACAGTGAAGCAATGCTTCCCCATTTAATAGCTTGGAAATTCTATAAGCAACACAGTATATTTATTTCAGTTCACTCTTGTTAGGTGAATCTATAGCCTGCCCATGCTTAAATGCTTCTAATTTTGTAGATGTTTCAGATTAAATGTTTTGACGGTTCTCAGCTTGAGAATTTACTGCTCACGGTGCTCAAACAAATGTTCTGGGTACAGCTATAAGATCTGAGTCAATGAGGTTGTTAGGCAGGCTTGTCTCTGGTCCCTCTCTTTAAATTGCTGGTTTCGTCCATTTGGGCTACCTTCTATTGTATCCGTTAATGATTAATGATGATGGGTTATTAAATATATCCATTTGGAAAATGCTCCAGTGATATTTTTTTATGCTGCATCTAGCAGTGGAATTTCACAAGTCCTTGCCAAATTATATCTAGTGGTCATTTCTATACGAGCCACTTTACTGTCTGAAGGAAAGTAAACTAAATTATTGTAAGATTGAGTCTTTTAACCACTCCATTTGTTAAAATTCTGTGTAGTAGCAAAGCATCCAACAAAGGAATGTGACAGTGCTATCACTGATTGTTGAGTTTCTTTGGCTGTGATTTGCTTTGTTATACGTGTCCTTAATATGTCTGATGACTTGTAGCCACAATGCTCCATAGTTCCTGCCAAATGCATCATAATTCACCCAGCTTTTCATGGATCTTGTTTAATGACTCCAGAGACGTGCCAATCATGCATGTAGTTTTGAAAAAACCAGTTATCGCAGTGAGAGCCAAATGCCAAGTGAAGGCATGGGTCATTAATATTGAGGTTGTAGGACCATGCTGTGATGAGATGGTTCAGTCGTTTACTCTATGTCTATATTATTCGCAAAGGTACCACTGCTCTTTTGTTTCCATGATCTTTTGCCAACATTTACTCATCCAGGCCATAGAATTCAATTTTTCACTCCAATAGTTTGGTTATTCAAATAAAATGCTAACAACAACCACCGCTATCTTTATTACACAAGGGCCTTCAAGTGGTTATGCTTTCACTCTCATTCTCATGCGTGTATGATGTCCATATCGATTGTGAAACTTCTGTTTGCATTTTGTGGAGATCTTTTATAAATTTTTTTATTTCATTGCGTCGAATCGACCCTTCAAGATGTTTTGAATTGGATTGTAAATTTTGACTTGTTACCTAGATGAATTAGTGTAATTTGTAGTGATATAGTTTTTCTACAATATTTTACAAGTTAGTTTTAATTTCTGAGGAAAAGATTATTATTTTTTTCATATTTTGTGAAGAAACTATCCGAACTTATGTTAATGAAAGTTTTTAACAACTTGTGACGAACTAGTTCATGTGAATTCAGTTTATTCTCTTTGAAGTTTTGGTCTCGCGGAATTTGAAACCAACATGGATAACGATTTGAGGATCTATTTCTTTTTTTGTTTTCAAAGCGAGACAAATGCTCTTTGTTTATCAAATAGTGAGAATTTATGTGGCAAGGCACCAGCAACTTGGTGGAATAAAGTGCACATATAAAAGATAATAAGACTTGGGACTTCAATTGATGAAGTAAACTGAATATTATGTTGCTGGAACTAATTACCCATTTTAAACCTAATCATACTGATCTTAATCGAGTTAAAACTTTAGGAGTTCATTCTTGTTAAATAATTTTAGAGGATAATATAATGTTTTAAAAAATTTAAAAATATTTTATAACAGAAATTCTCTAACCAATATTTTTAAAAGATTAAAATTTTAAAAGTTTATAAAATTAATTTAATAATTTAAATATCAAATTGTATTTAAAAGGTAAAAGTTTGATCTCAGCATAAAAGCTAAGAATTTGATAACTACATTAACTAGTTGGCTAGAACGACTAGGTCATGAAGATAAGTAGTCTCCAATGTGGGCTCAGTTATTTTTTATTAGACATTTTCTTTCTACTTTTGCTTCCTGCACCCCATTATTTGTTAACTGCATTCGCATAGTTTAAGCAAAAGATCGAAAATGCCCTTGTGTGCTTTTTACATTAACATTACTCTTTTCCCTTATCAAATTACAAGAAAAAAGTTTTTATTGTTTAGTTTATAGATGTTGAAAACCTTTAGGATTGCGTGTTCTAGATAGAATTGGAAACTTTATCATTTTAGATTTGTTATTTCCAAAATCCAGTAATTATTATCAAGTAATGGTGATTGGTGATTTAGATATTAGTATTGCAGAACAACAATTCTAATGTTTTTTTGTATTCCACATATCACTAAAACATACCTAATATTTTTAGATTTTTAGAATCGAAAAAATTCTTCTTCAAATAATTCATTATTATATTCGTTATTCCTTATTTAATTGTCGTTAAAATTTGATTAACCTCTCATTTACTTAAAAAACCCAAAAAAAGTAGTATACATAATGATATGGATATATTAAATAAAAATATATTATAATATACTCCTTTCATTTTTCTTATCCGTAAAGGTACACATAATAGAAGTATAAACCAATGAAGGAGGTTCTTTTTCGTAGTTTTCCTAATCAATCCCTCAAAACAAACAAACAAAGGAGTGCTTTTACTTGTATACCCATAAATGTATGAATCACCTTCCATTTATTTTTCATATTCTAAAAGATCTATTTTGAAATTAATAAAAAGTGATGTAATTATTTTTTTAGAATGTACAAAGTTAATTCAGTTTAAGGAGTACATGATCGTCAAGTCTAACTTGTTGACCAATGTGATTTTTTGTTTTGTTGGAATTGTTTTTTCTTATTGATGTTTGAAAACAATGTTTTTTCCTTTTTTTTTTCTTTTTTTACTTTATGAGTGTTATTCTTTGTCCAAAGTTAATATTTTTTGTGTTGATTTAACCAACCTTAATTATTTCCAATGCCAACCTTCATAGCCAAATGAAAAAAGTCCACCAAAACTAACGAGGTAAGAAAATAAAACTAACTCCAACCGAAATAATTATAACTAAGGTTGGTTAAAAATAGTCTCAATGGATCTCAATCAAGAAAATGAAATTATAGAACAAAAGTGATATGTGGGTGGATATAAATTTAGTGCATCATAATTAATTTACAACAATTTTTCAACATTTTAGGACTTAACTAACAAATATAATATTATTTTGAAAGACACGTGGTTACAAATATTTAAAAAATTTGGAATTATAGAAATATGATTATTTAAGGTTGATAATGAGATGTTTAGCACAACAAAACACATGATTATGGTTGAAATATAAAAAATTTGGAATATTGTTCTCTTACTATAATTGGTATCAATTGTTGTTGGAGTGTCTAAAAACACTACATTAACACAAATGTTTATATAGTCATATTGTAATTATATGTAGGTTGTAGGCACTCTTAGATTTTCATTTTATATTAACGTGCTATATATATATATAATAATAATACGCTAACAACAAGATATACCTCTTAAAGTGTTACTTATCAAGTTATTGACGGTGTGCAAGTAATATTAAGTAACATTAGCCTTTTTGCAGTTGATTTGTAATGGAAGAAATATTAAGAGACCAAATAAAAAAGACAACAAACAATCAAATAGTGTTCACGATATACGAAGTGTCATAAAACAACTTCACAAATTAAATAGGTTACCATTAGACAATTTCCATCACAAGAACTCAAGTTCGAAAGAAAAGATTAAGTCAACAAAGAATGAAATTGATTAATAGTATTAGAAGTGTACATTTTTATTAGTTTTGTTATTCATTAGATAATATTTTAATAATTGATACAACTTTATCTATTTTGGTTAGAACATGGGGTAATGTATAATGTTTTGATGACATTGCTTTACTTCCTGTATTGATAAGGATTGATAAATAGATTATTTTTGTGTATTTTATTTATCTTTGAAACTGTGAAGATGTAAACGGGTTGAGATATTTTTTATATCTCCTATTTAATATACTTTTTTATTGATAAAAATTCAAGAAAATAAAAAATAATATTAATAGACTTTGATAAAAAATATTTCATAAAGTGAAAGACATTACTAACTAATATTTTAAAATTATTAATTTTAATATTAAAATAATTGTTCATGTTTAATAAATTAAAATTTATTAATTAAAATGATTTAATTAAAATAAAACATTTAAAATATATTTATTCCATTTAACAAATATAATTAAAATTTAATAAATTAAAATGATTTTATTCAAATAAAAAATTTAAAATATAAAATATATTAAATTAGAAATGATTTAGATTTAATATATTTTAATTTTCTTATAATTTTTGAAATTCTTTCTTCAAAAATTTAAAAAATATTCTTTTAAAAATAATGATTTGTTGACCCAACAAATTCATTCAGCAATATCTATTATTTTACTTTTTTTTTATAGCTACAGATGTTTATTTTTTAATACAAGGTATCCTTAGAAGTCAATTGGTATTTGAATCTCAAAATTCCATTCTCCTATTTGAAAACGTCATATCTTTTCCTGAATTTATGGAACCATAATCTATCTAAAAATCCAAAATATAATAGTCTTGAAAAATGACAAACTTAAGGTATTTGATCTAAATTGAATTTATATTTTTAATAATCATTAAGAAAATTTTGATAGATTTCTTATAAATAATATAGCAATTAATCCCAAAAATGTCAATAATGTGGTAAAATTACAATTTAATTTCTCAAGTCTCGTAGGAATCATGTTTATTTTTAACATAAATTTTAGGTTAACAGTGTCCTGAGATTAATTAAAATTGTACTATACGAGGACTCAAACAATAGTTACAAAGACCTAACTCATTAACTTAATCTTTACAAGAACAAATTGAAACCTACATCTGAAATATAAGTCTTATCCTTACGAAGTAGACACAAAAACCCTTCACTGTGTTATGTCATGTCATTTTAAAGTATCCTTTCAGTAATTAAAGCAGAGTGGTTTGGCAGCCAATGATGAACTTCCACAGCTAAATCCAATTACTATAAACGCCTCAACTTTCTCACCAATCCACCCTTTTGTCAAACACCTCCAGTATTTTCTCTTTGACACCTTCTATTCAACGCTTTGATCTCTCACCTACTTTGAATCATATATATTACTAGCTATTTTCCACACTTCTCTTTGACATACCATCCAGTCTCCCCCTTTATTCCACCTTCTTCCTTTACCTTTATTCCTTTACCAATCCCCCAACATCACAAGCAAAAGAAATTAATCTTTTATGCAACATCTTGAGTCATCAAAAATTAAGAAAGATCTCAAACAATGAACCCTAGGTTCATTGCTTATGATTTGGTCATGGTCACTCTATCCTTGTCCCTCACAATTCTTGGTGTTGTTCTCTTTCTTGCATGCAAGAAGAAACCAGTTGAGTGTGAAGAAACTGTTGCTGTGAAGCACTGTGTTCGTGTGTACTCACTGACGGACATTGATGCTGTCACTGATGGCTTCAACCACATGAGAATTGTGGGAAAGGGTCCTCTAGGAACCGTGTATGCTGGGGTGCAGGAGAATGGAGAGCTTGTGGCTGTGAAAAGGATCTATCCCGTGCTTGTGCTGAGCAATGCAGGGTTAGGATTCTCATCAGCGTTGAAATGGCTCTCCTCAGTTCAACATCCCAACATAGTTCCCATAATTGGATTCTCAGAAGCACCGGGCGAGAGAGTTATAGTGATGGAGTTTGGGCGCATGATGAGCTTGGAGTTCTATCTGCACCAAAACGTTAATGGAGCATCACTTTTGGATTGGAACAAGAGGATTAGAATTGCAGCAGGAGCAGCGAGAGGGCTTCAGTACCTGCATGAAGTGGCAACGCCAAACATTATACATGGGCGCGTGAAGTCCTCGAATGTTTTAATTGATATCAACTTTTGCCCTAGGATTTGTGATTATGGTCTCAACTTTTTGGCACCCCGAGAAAAGAGAGAGGTAGTAGGTTATGTGGATGATGAGTATTGGAATGAAAGAGGGGGTGGTGCAAGCAAGGAAAGTGATGTTTATGGGTTAGGGGTTGTGATGCTTGAGCTATTAAGTGGTAGAGGATCCAAGGAAGGAGTGATAGCAGAGTGGGGTTTGGCTTTGATCAAGGCATTGAGTTTTGGTGAACTTTTGGATGCTAGGTTGGCAATTCCTTCTGATATGAAGCCTCTATTCAGATTAGCCAAAGTTGCTGCAGCTTGTGTTGGTAATTCGAGGAAGTGTAGGCCTTCCATAGCACAAGTGTCAGCTATTTTGAACAATTTGGAGATGGAAGTGTGCACATGATCCTGTTGGTTATGTGAGTCTCGGAGCTACTTCACGATGAAGTCCAATACTGAAATTGATACCTTCAAGTTTGGACAATGCCGAAGGAGACCCGTTACCCAAATGGGAGATAAAGTTGGTATGCATTTCTGATCTGCAAAATACTTTTTATATGCTTTACAAGTTTTACTCACTTGGGATGCTAGAGTTTTGCCTATATGTGAGGGACTTTGTACCCAAGCTATGACAGGTTGAGAAGTTTCAAAATCACAAGTTAATTGAAATATGAAAGCTTCCACGGTGGCTTCATCATAGGGCAATTTATGGTCACCTCCCGTGTGGGGATTATTTTTTTTCAAGCATGTAAATATATTATGAATTGCTTAATATTTGGATTGTCGAAATTGAAAATGTATTTTGGGATACATAATTTAGATTTAAAAATATATTTCAGATTTTTAGATAATGTAATATGAAATATAGTGGTAAATTGTGTAATTTAAAATATATTTTAGATTTAGGAATTAATGTATTATAGATTCTGCAATTTGAAATCATTTTTTATTTGTATAATTTAGAATAAATTTTAAATGGTATAATCTAGAATAATTTTATAGATTGTACTAGATTATTTTTATTCAATGAATAGTGTAGACTTTTCTTGCACTCATTTATATATTATAAATTGGTCTTATTTCTATTTAATGTGAAATCTTCAACATATCAACTGATACATAAGACTAGATAATTATAAATGGTTTGATAATGGTTACTAGGTGACATGATAGGTCTATTACATATTGTTAAAATATGCTATATATCATAATTAAGAAGTAGATTTTATATCTAACTCAACCTTATAAAATTAATTTATAGGATAAGATTTTCATTCACTTATATACTTTAAATTGATTTTATTTTTAATTGATGTGTGGGATCTCTAACAACATTTGATAGTATAAAAATACCCTTTAACACAATCTTCTTTCACTAATTTTCGTTGCTCTTGTGCTTGCAAGATATATATTACTTTTTTTTAAAATAATTTTAGACACATTCTTTATGTTTTTCAATGAAATAATAATGTTTCGTATCCATCTGATAGTGTTACTAAAATTTTCTCAACTAGTTTGGAATCAAGAAATTCCTTACCCGATAATTTCATCTTGTTGAAAATACCAAATAAATAATTTGTTTGAATATTTTTTTTTGTCTTAGATTTTTTCATCCTTCTCAGTTCAAACTTCCTTATTAAATTTAATAATTTCGTATAATCTTATTGTTTCTTTAATATTTTCCTTTTAAATAATCCTAATTTTCTTTGGGTAACTTTAGGGTCATAATTATGATAAGGATCATTTGTAAAGTACCGACAAATAAACATAACTTTGTCTTTGCCTTCTTTGTCTTTCTTTCATTTTTGCATTTTGATTTGGGCCATGTTGAAATTTTAGGGTAGCGGATCCACGATGTAATTCTCTTCCAAAGCTTTCCATGAATCTAGCCCCTCTATATATGTTTTACAACTCATATAACTTTCATCGTCAAAGAGTAGGATAACAACGTGTGATGAATTTCTTTCTCCTTTCATTATACGGGTCCTATAAATAAGAATGATGACTGTTGATACAATTATTAAGATTTTGAAAATATATTTTGAAAATAAAAAAATGTTATATAAAAAAAACTTGTGATTGTTTATTCATTTACTATATATATAGTAAAATGTGATAGAATATCAAATATTAACAATATTTCAATCTTAATTTTTTAAAAAATAAATATATTTTTATCTTCATATAGAAGATATTATAAAAAAATTGAAATATTTTCTGAAAACTAATTTAAATAAAAAATATTAAACAAATATTATGTACAAATATAAAAGTTTCATATTGAAAATTTACTAAAAATTTTAAATTTACAACCACACAAGTTGCAGGTGTTGCGTGGTTACACAGGTAATTTGCAAACTTTTACCCTAATTATTCAACTAGTAGCAGCAAGGAAGGGAGAACGGCTATAGGTGACTACATTTTCTAAGAAAAAATTACTACAGATATACTTCATAATAATAACAATAATAAATGTGGTTATAAACAATCTTTGTTCCAAATCAAATCCATTTCTATGTCTACGAGTTTCAGTTCAACTCGTTTAAATCCAAAAACAAAAATATATATATTTTTTGTTTAGTTTAAATGTACCGTAAGTTTTCTAACTCTTAACAGAATAAGTAAATGACTTTGTTTTAGTGTTTTTTCTTTTCAATTTTGGTACATTAAGTTTTATTTTTTTTAATATGTTACTTTATATTTTAGAACTGCTTATTTTACTATCTTTTAATAAAAATAAGTGACTGACGTGTTGATTGATTATTTAACGCTTTAATTTGAAAAAAAAAACTTAAAATAAACAATTTAAAAATATAAAATATCAAAATAAATACTTTTAAATCGGATGAATGATTAAACTACAGTTAATAGTATTTTTGAAGCAAAAGTCTTGCATTCACACTGAATAATTGCGTCTTTGTTGTCTTTTTATGAATTGGGTTGGCCCACCTATATGGCCACAGGTCCAATTGATTTTCTCTCGGAAAATGACACTCAATGAAAGCGAATTTCCTATTTTAAAATTAACATTCCCTTAATTAGTAAGGGAAATTTTTGGAAATTAGCAAGCATAGAAGAAAATATTTGGAAATTTGATGATGATAAGTAAGTATGCAATATAAGAAGGAAAAATTCACAATACTATGGCTGTTGGTCCTTTGGAAACCCTTTCTTACACCTCATGTATAAAACTGTACAGGTTATGGTCAATATCATTTATTTTGGATTATTGATCGCTTTTGAGCACCTTACAAATGTGGCATGCATGCATGGACGAATTTGAACTTACAAACTTTAGTTATCATTAAAGCCAATTCTAAAACATTTAGAATTGATTGATTTTTATGAGTTTACACTCTAAGAATATAGATAACTAATAATGTATCATAATGAAAAATGTGGAGACATGATTAATCAACTCTAATACAACACTAAAATAATTATTAAGATTAGAGCAAGTTAAAATCTTTAAACTGACATATAATAAAAAATAATTAAACATAACTTTCTTCAAAATAAGCTACACTTAAAATGAATATTAATTTTGTATTTAAAATTAAATAATAATAATATAGCATCGTTCAAATAGTCGCAAAAACAAAATATAAAAATTTAAGTTTTTTCTAACAGTGAAAAATAGAATTAATTGGAAGCACTTAAGGGATGTTCTAACCTTATTACAATTAAGAAATAAACGAGTTGAGAGTTCTCCACTCTAGTCTCCTAACACTAAATTTCAAACAATCATAAAAGGAAAACATACAAGCAATTACAATAATAATTCAAAACTTGAAGTGTAAACAAGTAGAAACAAAAATAAAGATCAACAATTTGTATTACATACAGTCTGAAGTGTAATAAAGAAAAACAATTAAACACGTCTTCCAATACTAGTTAAATTTATGTGAACAAAATAAAAAAATTAAATTTTATTTTGAATTAAACTAGGACCGATATAACAAGAAAATATTAACCACCAACTTGAATTACAGCATACATGCTAAGGATAAGTTAGACTAATTG
>Ga0209700_102825_pt1 | contig 34583 bp, 10 predicted proteins | sample SiratroredBW_FD_187528 | JGI IMG/M metagenome (GOLD analysis project Ga0209700, IMG submission 187528) | Root nodule microbial communities of legume samples collected from California, USA - Siratro red BW (SPAdes) (version 2) | ecosystem: Host-associated > Plants > Roots > Nodule | place: USA...
AAATAAAAAAAAAAAAAAACTAAGCTTATTTGATGCAGAGTATGGGTAGAATAAAATAGATAACTTTTTCACTAAGTTTATATAATTAATTAAAATAGCACTTTTTAATTTGTAAGAAAACAAATTAAAAATATCATCATTTAGTAAATATTTTATGGGATAATAGATTATTATGTTGTTATTTATTATAAACTCAGTTTATTATATATAATTTTCTTATGATGATTCACCAAACTAGTTCTAGAAAATTAAAAGCTAAAGCAATCAACAAATACATTTCATTTATGAAAGGGCAGAATTTAGGTAGATTACACAGTTGCAGAGTCTGAGAGGAGTGTGGGGTCTATGTTTCCTCTTTGTGAAGCTATTTAGGGAGCTGCATTTCATGGCATCATTATGAGGGAAGAAGACTCAAATATAGACCCAACAACTTTTGGCTTTCGTCAAAATCTTCCACCTATTCATCATCAGCCATAAATGATCATCAAATTCAATTTTTGCTTTTCCAGAAATTCATACTTTAATTGATTTTTTATTTTATATCAATTAAAATTGAAATTTTATTTTAATATTACCGAATTAAATTGATATTATTAACATGCATTGTTTTTATTTTACTTTGTCGGCAAAAAGTTATGTATTTTATGAGCTAACTAATGTGATCAAAATAAATATATGGATACAATATGTTTTATAATTTTAAAATTAAAAAACATTATTTTGTTTCCTTTCTTGTAGTCACGTTATAATAACATGATGCATTGTAGTTTATTGCTGTTATTAGAAATATATACAAATAAATGCTTTAAAAAATAAAAGTTTAACTTTTAAGTTTAATGTAAATGTATATGTAAGGATTAAGGTTTTTATGTGCTGTTTATAGAATGTATAACTGAATTAATGTTTAAATTATGTTATTTGTTGTATATAATGGAATAAGGGTTTAAAAGTGAGAAGTATAGTTAGTGAAAATGTATGGGGTGTGTTTTGGTTGAACTTGAAAATGCGTGCTTAAAAAATGAAGAACAAGAGTGTATGTGAACGATGTCACTAGAAAATATCACATTTTTTTTTCTAAAAACTACAAATGGAAGTCATAATCTATTTTTTTTTTTTCATTCTTCCTAAAAAGATAACTTAATTCTTCCTATATCTTTTAAGTTTTTGTTGATTTCAAACTAGCAAAAGTATATTCATACCATCAATTTGGAGTTAAGATATTGAGTAAATTATATTTTCTTCTTTTCTTTGTTATTTTTTCCCATTTTTTACTCCAACCACATTGAACCACATTGAAGAAGTTGAGAAAAAAAAGGTTTTAGGTGATGTTGAACTAATCATTGTCAATAGATAATTAAATATTTTGGTGTGAACTAATTGTCAACTCCTTGACACTCTCTTTTTTCAGATACTTAAGTTTCTTATATTGTAAATAGAACAACGTATAAAAGACTAATTTTTTCTTTGGAATTGAATTTTAGCTCCTTAACATTTTATTATGTTTTTCTTGAGAATTTTTGGTTTGCATGCAAGTTATAGAATAAGTGTTTTTTTTTATAAATGTGTATTTTGATAAAGTATACCGGGGTCGTACTTTGATACATTGTGGTTGAATTATAAAGTGTTTGAAATTTGTGGCACAGATTTTGTTCGTGCTCAATTAAGTTGAGACAAGTGAAATGGTTATTTTTCGTATTTAGACTCAATTGTGATTTGTAAAGTTGTTGAAATTGAATTCATCAACTATAGAATTGGAAAAAAAATTATTAAGATTAACCAAATTTTGCTCAACATAATTTAGTTTCACTGGATGGCTTTCTTAAAAAAAAAAAACCTAAAACATTATTTATTAACATATAGTTAAAGCGACTTATATATATGTATTTTAAATTACTTTAATAACTATATGCATATATTTTAAAAATTATATTAATTTTTATCATATAACTAGATTGGTAGGAACACATTAATTGAAATACACAATTATATGACCAAAACACTTTCCATCAACAATAACGTTATAAAAATTAAGAATTTTGATTTCTTTATTTTTTTTAATTGACGTGAATAATAATTGGTTAAGTTGCAATTGGTGTGATCCAAACCAAGTGAGTATTACGCATGTTTTCTTTTAACTAACTTTCAAGTGAGATAAAATAACTTTACTTGTCATAAACAACTTGTTAAAATAAATGTAATAACCTACCCTAATTTATTTTATTCCAAAGGTATATTTTAATGTTAAGCAAAATATTAATCTCTAACGAAAGTATACAAGTCATAAATCAACTTAAAATTCATTTAGTTTAGAAACATTAAACCTTAGATCTTAGATAGATGTTAGAAAATAAAACACATGTCATATGACTTTTTTTTTTTTTTTTTTTTTTCAAGGGACCACAGGTGACATCAAAATTTAAAGCCATAGATGATTGTATAATCTAAATTTATTTTCTCACTTTAATATAAGAACTATCATCCCAATGCATATTTCTCGTACGTGCGAAGACAGAAAAAATTATTAGTTGACCTCGTTGGTCAAACTTTTCATTCGCCAATTTAACAACTTTTTTTTGTAGAATATAAATTTAACTAATCAGTTAAATATCTCAAAAATTGACTAGTCAGCACTGTGCTTAAATTATAAAATAAATCTTGATAGCATAGACAGTAGTTTATTGCAAATGCATAGTGATATTGGCGGTGATGTATTTATTGCCTTATACAATAAAACATTATTCCTTATACCCAACAATTTTGATCATAAAAAACTGTCCACAGAACCAGCTTATTTAGATGTTACTACAAAGACAGAACCAACCATGGTAGCTTTCGCTCATTGGCTTTCCTTAATCAACCTGCTTCCTCCTTGACTGTGGAATCTGTAAAAATTTAAGTACAAAAGGTTAACAAAACCTAAAAATTATTTCCAAGTAAAAATGATGGGTTTCATGTCTGAGCCCGGGTTCGAACCGGGGACCTCTAGTGTGTGAGACTAGCGTGATAACCAACTACACCACCCAGACAAGTACATTAACTTTGGGACTAATTAAAACCCTGAATGCAGTTCTCAATTAATTTAACTCCAGCTTTGTATACTTTGAAACCGAAAGATTTTAAAGATAGAGTAAAAAATAACCCATTCTTCTAAAAATCATGTAAAACAATAAATTATTTTAGATATACCTATGAAAAACCACTTTATATAAAATTTTAACATTTTTCAAACCAATAGATAACTTCTGAAATGACATTCATTTTCATTATTTTTTAAATGCGGTAAATTTGGTAAAAAAGAAAAAATTATGAAAAAGAGGAAGAAACATACGAGAAAGAACAAAAGTAAAATTTAAGGTATAGAACGAGACCTTTAAAATTACTTTTACGAAATTCATTAAAACCTGTCTTATTATATAAGTACTGAGGTATTGCGTAGCTTGTACAATTGACCAATCTTCCTAGCTATACCCTTATGTGACTAGAATTTATAAAATTAAGTCCTTACAACATAAGTTTTTCCATGTGATAAGCTTTTAGTTTAATTTAGACCTCTAATGTTTAATCTCAATTGCTGAATTAGATTAGTCGGTGCCAAAAAATTAAACGGTCGATTGACAGGCCGACCTATAAAACACCCCAAAGAAAGGAAAATTTGAATGCTCAAACTTTTGTAGTTTAATTTCATTAAAAAAAAATCATCTATGATATACTAAGTTCTAATTTATACTATGGACAGTTTTCTTAAGCTCGACAAATTTAATAGGCAAAGTAATAATAGAAAGGAAATACCAACGGTACTTGATGATAAAAAGACATTTCTTAATATAATTAAGCTTTGAAAGTAATTACTATAAAAATAAACTCCCTTAGCACATAATCAAAAACCCACATATATGAAATCTCACTCGAGACTCGAATTCATCTACCGAGTTCTTTTTTAGTCGTTTGTTCAAACATTTCCTTTTCCCATTAATAACTCAAACAAATCCGCCTCAGGTAAATGTAGCTTTTCTACGGTTGTAGTTGATACAAAAACACTCGTTATTAAAAAAATATATATATATATACAATTAAAGTTTTCATTATTTTTCTTCTGGAATTAATTTTCATAAAAAAATATTCTGAAAATAATCACAACACTTAAATTAATTAGTCAGAGTGTAAGAGGTTGAAGTTAATTTTATGTACTAAATTCTTGGTAACCCTAGCAAATAATTTCATCCAGCCAAAACCACGTGAATGTATTATGATGACATTTTCTTATGTTGCTAAAAGTTTCAAAGCCCATGAGCAGAAGACAGAAAAATCCCTAAACAATAGGAACCCTATGGCATAACACCACACAACATTTAGGAAAATACCAAGATCAAACACGCTCTTACTAAGTTTAGCCGTTTTTTTGCACTTGAGGTTCAAATGGATAAAAATATAATTTAACGAATCTAAATTTAAAAATAAAATTAATTCCACTTAAAATAAAATGAAATGCACTCCAATCTATTTCGTTTTAAATCACGCAATTTAAACAATTCGAAGGGCTTGTTTTATTTATTTATTTATTTATTTATTTATTTTTATGATTTTAATCACACATCATTGATTAATTAAACAGTATTAACACTAATGTATGAAGAAGAAATATTACGCTGATTATTACCTGGACCGCATCTAATGCTGCACTTGCGTTCACACCGTGCTTGAAGCCTCGCTGCATGCCACATTTTCACCTCTCATCATCATATATACATCTGAATAATACCTACATATAATCCTAATTTCATTTTACTAATTTCCTCTTATGATTTTGCCAAACATTGAAAATGTAAAAATAGTTTGTACTATATGATTAAACGATAGGCAAATTCTTCAATTAACGAGTTTAGGTTTGAACTGTAGTGTAATTTTACATGATTAAGCTGGTAAAATAGTGTTAAGCACTATTAAAGAGCAATCACAGTTAGACAAAAGTAAAGGAATGAATTAAGATATTTTATTAGGAAGGAAGGTTGATGACTTACAGTCTCTTTGAACACAGCCAGTAGTGCAACCGTCGAGGCAATCGGCGGCATCAGGCACAACGCTCTCCATTTGCGAAGCGATCAGAAGCAAAAACATCATTGCAGCCATCATCTTCTTCATCTTCTCCTTCCACTTTCATGAAGTAAAGTAGGTTTTGTCTTCATATTTATCCACTCTACCCTAAATAAATGACCATCCTTACTCAACGAATTACGGAAATGCCAAGCCATAGCCGAACGGCATAGGTACATGCACTGCTCCCAATGACTACACACTTATCAATCAGCCACCAATTTTGAACGCTGTTGGAGTTTGAGAACAAGAATACGTGTTCTATTTTCTTGAAATTATCCTTCTAAGGCCCAGACAATTTTTTTTGAGAGACGAAAGAAAGGCAAATTAATGCGTTCAGTTGTGGTATTCATAATTTCGTATTCATCTTTCTCACGCATATGTTTCTTTCCACTATATCAAATTGCGCGTGCCACGTGGATTTCGCCAAGTTCGGTTCTAGCGGTGACCGCATCCAATATCCATGTGCCTCATCATTTTCGACATTTCTTTTCCACTTCCTTCACTTAAATATTTATACTCATCTTTATTTTTTTTTTACAGAAATAAATTATAAAAGAGATATTAATTAAAGAAGTAATAAACCTTCAAGCATTATTACTCATTTATTTAAATCTTATTACAAACTTAAATTTGGTTTGTTTGACTAAAGAAAACTAAAACAAAAAATTGACTTGTTTGACTAATTTATAATTAATTAATTAATCTTCTTTTATAATTTTTTTAACCGTAAAAATTTAGTATCTAATAAAATATCTTGATAAAATTCATAATTTGCTGATGAATTTTGCGCTGAACAAGTAGAATGATATTGTGAAATTCATAATCTTTTATAGTAATACAAAACACATACCTATATATAATCTATTCGTGATCTTAACGTTATGCTTGTAAAGCTTAGTTTGAACTTGTTGAATCTAATCTTAAACTTGATTCAAATAAACACTAAGTTAAATTAGGAATTTCAAAATTTATATCATAGTAACAAAATCTATCCATTTATTTATATATTTTGGTTGGCAAATAAAAAGAATCTACCTCTCTAATGCATACATATTTATGGGCTAAAAGCCCAAAGTGGAGGCCCATATTAAATTATTTTGTTACACTAGGCCCTTAGCATCGTCTACAGAAGTTTGGGCTGATTGGAAGTGGAAATTCATGAAGGCTTGTGTTAAACTTTATGGTACAGTTACATTATATATCATTATTAGTAAACTGTAGTGGAAGAAAAGAATCAAACCCAAAAACAGGTGTTAAGGGAGGCCACGTAACGACCAATCCCTTACTACCCCTATACGCGAATATCACCATCAGTCTTATGTTTGGTCAAATCCTCCCAATCTTGGTCAACATTCCTTGTAGTATCAGTGATTTCGCTTCGGTTCTCAAATTTACCATGATCCATTTGCGTGGACACCACAACAACTTCTACGGCTTCAGCTTCTCGGATGGTCTCTGATGGAACTAACTGAGTGATGTTTTTCATCTCTTTACTTTTACCCCACAGAACCATGTACAACCCACACACAATCAGCACTGCTCCAACCACACTATATACAAAACAAAACAAAACAAAACCATCTCATGAATATGTATAATCAAGGCCCAAATAGTAAAATTAACCAAAGTGAAAGTATAAACACACATATATAGGTGAATTAAAGATTTATAACATACCTTCCTACATACAAGTTCTCGTTCAACATCAAAGAACCAGCAATAGCCACCAGCACAAGCATTAGGGGGTTGAAAACGGACGCAAACAGAGGCCCTCTCATTTGTATGCACCATGCAGTAATAATAACTACTATTCCAGAGGCCACGATTCCCTGCAATAATTAAATTTAACCCAAATGAAAACTTTCTTATTTCATTCATGTACCTATTTTATATAATTATATATGAATAAATGGGGTGGTAATTAAAATAAGAATATATACCGAATAAGCCACAGCAAGTAGCCTAATATTCCAACCCAACTTCCATTGGCTCAAATCTCTCTCAAAACAGAAACCAAAAGCAGTGGCTTGTATGGCTCCTGCTGTAGACATCAGAGCCGTGCTTGAATAGTGACAAGGGTATTCTTTGCTCATCTTAGCCTGTGCCACAAGAGGCCATGCGTCAGAAATAGAAAAAAAAAAAAATGCAACTTAAAGAAGTTAAATTAAGGAGTATAATTAAGCTGACCTGAATGGTGAGCCAGAGAGAAAAAGAGAAGCAGCTTGCTATGGAACATAGAGCCCCCAACAATGTATTCCTAGAGTCAGAATTTAACTGTGCCACGTGGCTATCATGCATAAGGTTGATGTGGAAGGGCCAGATATTAATTTCTGCACCTTTGATAAAAGTCAACAACATTGCCCCACCAATTCCAATTATAGTTCCCAACACCTTGGCCCTTCCTGCGGCTGCCCTCAAATTCAACTTTTCCAAACTACAGAAAATTAAACAAAACTAACTTCAATTTCCACTAATTAGCAATACTGTGTATTAACCGCATGATTGATGAACACTAAGAAAAAACTGATGATTACCCGCAGGAGATGGCCAATACAAAGGTGATAGCTGGAATGAGATTGTAGAGAGCAGAGGCAAAAGTTGCTGATGTTAAGGCCAAGGACTCATAGAAAAGGTTTTGAAATAAACTTCCCCTGCAATAACATTAGATTGGTTCATGATTAATTAATTAATAAATTAATTATTTTCATTAAGAAAAGGAGTTCACATAACACAACACATACCCGAATAATCCACAAAGAAATGCCATGAAAAGCACCCTCCAAGTCATCTTTGGTCTTTTCTTTCTGTACAGAAGAAAAGAAGAAAAGAGAAACCATATTAGCCGCAACTAAGTTTGTACTATAACATGAGGTCCCTTAAGTGAGAAAGAGGAGAAGGTGAAGTAAGCAAAAATGGACCTTTCAGAAATGAGAGCAAGAGGAACAGTGAAAGCAGATCCAAAAGCGAGACGATATGCTGTAGCAACTTTTACACTCATTCCATCGTTTATGGCGAGTTTGAAAAGCACATTAACAGCAGTGTATGCAATTTGCACTAACACCATTAACAACACTGGTTTCAGCCCATGCATTGCATTCATCACTCCCTTCATTTCTACTTGTTTGGTGCAAAGTAAGCGTAAATAAATGGGAAGTAGAGAGCGATGAAGATAATTGAGTCAGCAGCAAAGGGGTATTTATACTTATAATGAGGGGGAGGGATGAATAAATGAATAATGAAGATGCAGATTCCAAATAGTGTTTGTCATCCATGGACCTGCCCAATTATTTTCTATTATTTTTAGACAACTTTAACTCAAGAAAACTATAATATATATTCAATCATGTCTTCTTTAGACAAAACTTGGTTTTCTTTTGCTTTGCTGCATTATGTGTCCTTCCAAAAAACTTTGCTTACCAAACTAGTCCCCTCAATCTTTGAACACAAATTTCTTTCACAACTTAATCACTGTAACATTGCATTTGAATGAGAAGAAAGAGAGAAGAAAAATATATTGTTTTGATGAGTGGAAATATTTAAATTAAATAGTTTTGAATAAAAAAAATAAATATAAAATAAGATAATTGTTTTTACTTGAAATTGAGTGAGTAAATATATGAGATTGAACCATTGGAATGTAAGGAAAGAGACAAATAGAATAAATAAGTATTTTTAATTATTATATATATTAAAACAATATCTTTGTACAAACGAACGAAGAGAATAAATAAGTAAACAGTATAATCTTTCAAAATTTAATTTCATCCGCATAAAATCAACTCAAACAAACCTAAAAATCTCAATAACTAATACTAATACTAGTATATTTAGAATACTAAATTTTATTCATTTATTTATTTTATTATTTAGAAATGATATTTTAAACGTGACAATATGAATCCGTGGAATATTATAATATGGCTGCTTTTACATATAAAAAAAAGTTTGACCTTTTTTATCTTCAAACCTTTCAACGTTCATGTCTTTATTTTTTATGATGAAAAAATTGTCGTCATAACTTAAATATATAATTTTAAAGAATTAAATCTGTATATACATATTTAACCAAAAAATAGACTATGTTTAACGAACATAACTATAAGCTAATTAAAAGTAAGAAAATAAGTTGATGTGGTTAAGTGAAACTTATTAGGTTAGTGTTTTGAATTATAAATGTTTGTACAATTAATTGATAAATATAAAATAATGTAAATGAATATATTATATGATTAATTTGATATTATTTCATAAAAAAATAATTTTATGTATTTATAATTTAATTTAAAAAATCTTATGAGTTTTAATTTAAAGATTAGTTTGTCTTCTATTTCAATCAATAATTTTACATATTCTACATTCTACTATATTGTGTGTTTATCAAACAAATTTATAATAGTACAACATACACTTATAAATAAAAAGTTATATTTTAATTATACCAAAAAAAAAGTTATACTTTAATTATGTTGGCAGGTAATCTAGAATGAGGATACTATTATCTCTTAATATCGTTGCGTATCAATATTCTCAAGCTAGTTTATTATTAATATTTTGAAATATATTTCTTAAATAGCAAAATAATTAAAATAATGATAAATTAAACAGTGAAATACGAAAAAAAAGTGTCTTACATAAAAAGAGTAAAATAAATTTAATAATTAATTTAAAAATAAAAAAATTAGGAGAAACTAATTAAAATATAAAAAAAGTATTTAAAGTAATGCATCTAAAAGTTACAAGGTAATGAAATAGTACCAAACACAAGTAATCAGTCAAACAACTTTTAATCAGAAGCTAATATAACATGTTTGCCAAACATAATATTCATCACTGATGCCATCATATTGCTTAGTACAATAATATTATGAAGGAAATTGTTGTTAGAATTATTTGTAAGTGGAAGTGAACGGTTTGACGCAACACAAGAGTGAGGATGCAAAGAAAGATTGGTAGAAGAAGCTTTAACTTTAATTTGCACGTGCAAGGCATAAAATAGTATAATATAAAATAATAGGTCAATCGGGACGTCTTGCCAATTGGACGTTACGCTTTTGGCTTGGCATTGCTTTGCTTTGAAGCTGACAGATGCAGAGGACAGTGGAAGACAAACTGGACCAATTCCTGTGGGAAGATTACTTGAACCGTTCAACAGATTCAATTAATGTTGCTCCTCAACCATGGCCTACGAACCTCGTATATGTTTATCCAACCATTCCTTCAAATGTTTCTCCTTCTTTCATGTTTTATAATATTTCCATTACACTCTATAGTCTCATATTCTTATAAATTTAGATTTAAATATATATTTTTCTCTTAATCTTTTGAGATATTTTTTTAAACTCTAAAGTGAATAATACTTCATAAGCTCCTCCGGTAATCTTATTGATATTATTTTAACTAATATTATAAGTTATAATATATCACCTTAACTATAAAATACAGATATTGACATGTACAAGGATATATATACACATGTAATTTTTAAAATATAAAATATAAAAATACGAATCTATATATTATATGATTATGAATTATATAAATATATAAATATTATTTCACTATGAATCTCATATAGATTGACAAGTATTAAAAAAAAAACATCTATTACCAAGATTTGTAAAATATAACAAAAGATGATTTAATTCATTTTCTAAAATTTAAAAAAATGGAAAGAAATATATATAATTTAAATATTTTTGATTATATATAAGATTTATTTTTTATCTTTATAATAAATTTATGAGCTTTTAAAAAATTATTGTATTAGTCTTTTTTTTTTAAATTATGTTGAAAATCATGGTAGAATTGTATAACAATAAAATTATTTTTTAAAACAAACGCTTCACCGATATGTATCGATTATACGAGTGATAAGTATTGGATACGGAACGTGTCGGAGCTTCAAAGCAAGTTAATTCATACTCGTTGGTTCTTATGTGCATATCATCTTTTACAATATGTTACATTCAAACCATTGATATGATATGCTTCCTACCTTCGACGGAAAACAAAAACAGAAGCCTCGTCAATTTTTTTATGATTCATCACAATCATTCTAACTTTGTTTTTTATCTTTAGAATTCACTGCTCAGCCAAATCGCTTTACGAAAATTTCCATGCATCTGGCTTTTGAAAAGTCTTGGTACGCTTGTCTTTTTTTGGTTATATCTTGTTTTATGGCTTTATGGAAATTGCCATGTATCTTTTCGTCTTTCTAAATGGATTTTGCCAACTATATTTTAAGGCATAATCATGCATCACTTGGCTTGCGTACTGCTTGATTAATGTTTATTAACTACTATATTCATATTTTTTACGTGTTCATTTAGACATTAGCTATTATTAACTCGATCGTATCAAATCCCAGCCGAAAGACAAGCTTATAAATGATATCTGATAATATCCCAGAAAAAAAGGTAGAAAAGAAAAATCCCATGATTGAGCTTGAAATGAATTGAGGCTTTAATAAACTGTTAATTTGTAGAAGCTTTAAAAAAGAGTTAAAAGTTTATTTGGTACAAAAAGGACTTGGACGATTATTGGAAAGTGAAACAAAAATTATGAATTTATAATCCACACAAAGTGATAGCACAAGTTGGGATAAAGATACACGTTAAACATTCAGTACATGTGGTATATTTGACTCTACCTCTGTGTTGAGAGCATAGCTTTCGCAGTGGTTCGTGGAGCCACTTTTCGATGCTCCTTCTCTGAGTCTCTCACATACAAACTTCACAAAATCAAAGGAACAAAGTCTTTTCGCAGAACCAAATCCCTTATCCTCAGAACCCACCATATATCAAATATATTCCATTTACAACACTGTAATATTTCAACTCTTTTTGCTTTTAGTTAGGTATATGTATTCTCAACTAAGTATTTCACGATTCTCTTTTGATTTCTTCATCTCCATGTCCCCATATTTTCTCGTTCCAAAATTAAATGAACCAGTTCTTGCAAAACATTATCCGATAATTAAAATATTTTAAATTTGATGCAATTAGCTTATCGTGTATTTTAAATTGAAGTCATATCTATGAAAATTATATTTTATTATATTATAGCATAGCAGTAGATTGTTGAATAGAAATTTAGTGAAAAAAAAAATAGTGAAATCATGAAAACTGAAACTATAGTTTGTAGAAATGAAACTAAAAGTTGAAGTAGTGTTTTTTAGTTGGAGTGGCTTACACTGGTGGCTGCGTGCTGAGGAAGTGCGAAGCAGGACATGTCTCAGAAGTGTTTTACAACTAACTTCTTAGTGTTCTCAACATTGCAAACCTTGTAGGCCCATTTCAAATAATTCAGATAAGATTAATTAAGCGCGTTAAACCGGATAATATCGCGCTAATAATAATGTTTAAAAATAAATATTTATTATGATTTTTATGGCTAACAATTTATTTTTTATATTGATAATATAAATAGAAGTTAAAGTTTTTTTTTTCGTAAAAAAAAGGAGATGGTGTAATATATCCCTGAAAGGTGTAAGCAGCATGATTCAATGAATCAAAGTGATGATTTGAAAGGGAATAACTTTTGGTGACAACAATGTGTGAATGTGCATGTTCTACCAATGTGTGTAAATAGTACTCCCACCACTCCTTCTAAATTACATATAAGTAGGGGGTAAAAGTGAGCAAATCATGTCTTAAAAAGGTAAAAGCTAATTAATGCAATCCTGTGGTTGGTAACCTAAAAATTTTGTAATTAGACTTTAGTAAGTGAAGTCGTTGCCTCATTTAAAAATAGCTTGCCTCCCAACTTGTTTTATATATTTATTATAATATAATTAAAGTAGACTCACTCTACCTATCTACTTGTAAGTAGAATTTACTTATTTAATTAAACTTGTCAGCTTAAGTAACTGGTTTAAGTGAGTTTTAATAACTGTACAAGTTATTGAATATCCACTCTACTCTTAACCCCAAAATACTCGTTAGACTATTTCGCTATTTAAGTCATCTTTAGCCACAAAATCGTTCTTTCAAAGCATCTTTTGGCACACATCAATTTGGTTTGAACAAAGAGTGAAACATACGACTCTTTGTTCATAACAATTTTTTTTTGCAAGCTTCAGACTAAGTGACTTATTGAGCAAACACGTAGTTACATTGCCACGGTACAGTTTACCTGAAAATATATTCGGGATCTCAGGTGAGAACTTTTTGTAGTCTATATTCCAGCCGTGCACGTGCGAGTCTTTCTAGCAAAAGTAAGAAGTAATTTGTAAAAGTCAAGACATATCCTGATCTTCCTAGAACTTGTTTTGCTTTCTTTAACTTGAAATAAACATTAAATGAAGATTAAAACAGCATATAAATAACAAAATTTAACATGACAAATTTTAAAAATGAAAATTTAAATAATTAAGCAAAAAAATAATTTACTATTTAATAATATACTTAACAATTAAAAAATATGAATCTAAATTTCATATTTAAAATATAAGTGATTAAGTAATTGAGTAACTTATAAAAAAGAAGATTTACACATCTATTACATTAAAATTTTAAATTGAAGATGATATTAATTTAGTTCTAAACATGATCGTGAGATGTTAACCTTTTATTGAAAATTTCAGGTAACTCAAAAATGTAAAAAGTTAAATAAAAAATTTTCTTTTTTCTTTTATTCTAAGATTACATATGTTTTTTATTTTCTATCTATAGAGATTTATCTTTTTTTTAAAAGTTTTTTTCCCTCAAGATAGCAATTCACTAAAACAAATATATGTCATTACTTCCTGCAAGATTATTGTAACTGGTAAACATCAAACAGTGTATAAAATTATCCTTAAAGACGCAATTTTCTTTTAATCTTTTGACTAAGCCCGATACAGCAAGGCGTGACTTTTCATTTTCAATATGAGAGAAAAATGTTGCATAATTTGAGAGTTAAAACTAAAAAATCATCTCCCTCTTTACCTTGTCCTTTTCAATCTTCCTTTCTCTCATAAAACCAGCACAATTAAGCAAGAACTTGGCTGTTAAGTGACAATCTTTTAAAACTTTTCCGTTTTAATCCATCATCATCTACCCAACTCCTTTATTTTTGTCCTTCAATTACAGGTGCTCTGACACTGCGACAATGACGGGGTATGGTGTCGATTGTAGGAGGTGGTGTAACTTGTTTCCTTCTCCTTCTACTTTTTCTTTGAATTTTCTTTTACTTTTTATTTTTATTGATAATTGCTGGTGACTTGTTGGATAAAAATAAAAGTGACTTGTGCACTTGGCTAGACGGATGGTGATGGTGTACAATTGAGGTGAATTGTAAGGTGTGACAGATTGTTTTTGAAAGGCAAAAAACTATAACAATTGTGTTTTTTCATTCACTTTTCAAGCATTTTGATAGTCATTTTACCACAACTTATTTGCTATTTCTTGATTAATAATTGTCATTTAACCAACAATAAATATCTAATGAACGACCACTTTTGATGATTATTTTATTGTAAAATCTGTTTATAAAATATACAAAATTGGGAAAAAAGAATAGAAAGTAAAATTATTTGTATTAAGTAGAAAAAAAAAGTAAAAAAACAAAACACCAAAAGAAGAGATAGTTAGTCTTTTAAAAAAAAGTGCTTTAGACCCTTTAGAAAGCAATTATGAGAGATATTATAGCAGTAGAATTTGACATGGAAACTATTGGTGAAGAGTTGGTTAGTAACCAACCATAACCTTGGTGGTCCTTCTCCTATGTACCTTATCAACCATATACATTCCACTTAGTTTATTGTACAGCAATTGCATAATGCATTCTATAAAAGAGGGGGCAAATTGTATTAATGCTACCAATGGACCATTGCTGTTTCTCAAATAGCTACAATTTCCACTAATAAATTATCAATCATTAAAGCTAAAATCCACCATAATAATCATTACATTTTAATAATGTTATTACTTATTTTAGTACCTGTATATATAGATATTTTTTTTAAATCGCTATATTTTAACCAACGATTATTATTGCATTTTTATTTTAGAACGTACTCCAATTTTTTCCTTTTTGTTTATATTATGTTAGTAGTATAAAATATTATTAATTTTGTTAATAATTAATCTATGTCAAATCACCTAACTGGTCCTTTTTAATAGGTATCCGCTCTTGATTTTTCTGTCCACAATATTCAAATTTGAGACGCTTCTATAATAAGATCGAATTCAATACGGACTAACAATTTGTTAATTTAAGATAGACTTTAATCACTTAATTGAACAAACTTTTTAGAATAAATTTTTAAAAGAGGGAAAAAATTGTAAAAAGAAAAGAATGGAATATTTATTTATAAATCAAAATTAGTTTATATAGAACTTAGTTTTTAAGGATAACTACTATATAGTTTTTACATATTAACTTTTACATTAAATTAATTTTAATTTAAAAAATTGAATTTATTTATTTTATTTCTTTCTTACAATTTTTATGGTGAAATTTATCTGAACATATTCTAATTGTATTACAAAATTATCTATTAAGAGACCTTGGGTTAGAGCCACTTTTTCTTCTTTCTTTAGCATTCTTTTTTCTTTTTAAATAAATTTTCTTCTCTAGCTCTATTCTATTTTCATTTATCGAGAAAGCCGTTTATCTTAATTAATTTGTTTTTTTAGTGAAATTTAGTCATTTTTTTTATTGCGTTGTTTTAGATTCCTAAAATTTTGATGCTTCTCTAAACTTTCTTGATAATTTCTTGAAGCAATAGTCATTTACAGGTAATAACACTTGTAATGTCTATTTCTATCATTTTTATTACATTAATTATTTTATTAATATTTTCTATTTTTAACAGTAAATCAATTATAATTAAAGATAAAGACTAAAAAAATTATAGAACAATCTTTGTACAAACTTTCAGATGAAAGATTTAAACAATCTTATCATTTGTTTGGTGTGCCAAATTGAATTTGGAATATTATCTTGTTTTTTTGAAGTCATATATTCTTTCTTTCCATAAATTAAATGGTATAGGCAGCTGGGCATGTAACATTATTCTTTGCAAAAATACTTTTAAAGCAGCACAATGTAAATTCTATATATTGTGTCAACTCTTACAACAATGTAGATTGTCCTCAAAAGTTAGGGACGATAAAAGGATATGGTACCTTTAGGAAGAGAAAGAAAAAGGATAATTTATAAAGAATATAATTTTTTTTTTTCTCTTCTTTTTTTTCTTACACATTACATTATAATGGGGTACTTGCTCCCTTTTTTTCCATTCAAATTTCTTCTGTTGTCCTATATCTCATCTGAATTGCTTTAAATCAAATTATTAGTGACAGATTCGATCAACTTTTGTTGATGTATAAAAGTTTTGATATGACAATTGGAAGAATAAAGTTCTTATATATCATTAGATTAATATACAAGTTCTCTTAGTTGATTTAAATGGATTCATTGAATTATTTGAGTCAAGCTTTTCTTAAACTACAAAACAATTATTTGAATCCTTTTCAATGTTTTCATAAAATACTTTTAAAAATTAACAAAAATAAATATAAATCAAAATTGAGAGATGATTAGCTATAAATTATTTATTTTATAAAATTGAAAAACCAATTATTTTTTTAAAATTAGATTTTAATTTATTTAAATAAATAATTAAAATTATGTGTACAACTTTTTTTCTATATTTAAATTTTAAAATAATCAAAGTATAATGAAAAGTTTTGCAAATGGCACATGAGAACACATTAAATTAATTAGTATAAAAAAATAAAACATTTTTTGTTTATCTATTTTACAGTTCAATAGATTTTACTAAATTAAATGTAGTTAAAAAGTATTTGAAAATCATTAAAAAGAAAAAAAGAACTTAAATGCACCTACTCATAGTATTTAAATAAATGTAAGTACAAAATTAATTATATGCAACAAATTAAATATTGTTTTATAAATAATTATGTTCATCTAAATAAAAAATAGAAATTACAAGAGTGAAGATTGAGAGATATAGTGTTTAATCCTAACTAAAGTAAACACATAATTGGTTATGCACCACCTTCCATAAACAATGTTCAATTCAAAGTATTTCTATCAAGTTGTTTAATAACCAAGTTCGAAATTTAAATTAATTCTTTTTATTAAAAGAATGTTTCACAAAATATTATTCTAAATAATTATATGTAATAGTAAATATTGCTAATTTATTTACTGTAGCTTTGAACCCCATAATTATTTTTTATATAATTATCAATTTTACATTTTAATTTATTTTAAATAATTTATTATATTGAAAGTTAGAATAACGTTCTTAAAAATAAATTATTTTTATAATTAATTTTAAATAAAAATAATTATTTGTTCATTAATTCCTAATAAAAAATGTTTTATTAGTATATTTATATTTATGTAGCGATCCATTTTCTTATAGTAATTTAATTTCAAAATAATTTATTACATTGAAATTTTGAATAATATTGGTTAAAAATAAATTACTTTTATGATTAATTATAAATAAAACAGTATTTCATTAGTACATGCATATTATAATGATTTTTACTTCATAAAATTATTTGTACTCATTTACTTGTACTTCATAATTTTTACTCTGATAAGATTAAAATGCAACTTTGTACTAGTTTAATTTACAATTCTTCCATCACAGGTATTATATCTCGTTCGGAATCTTCTAACTCATTATCAAATTCAAAAACCGATGCAAGAATAATATCAACCACTTCTATCCAAATATATCAAACACAATTCAAACAATCTCGGCGACAGTACATTTCATTTAGAATCCACAACTCACTTATAATTCAGAATAACTTTTCTTATCTAGAGTACCTTGCCTTGCAGATAATAATAGGTTAGAGAGAATAGAAATTGTAGCAAAACTTCCATAGACTTAGTAAAAGGTTTCCAAAATCAAAACTAAAATCAAACTATGAACTTATTGAGAGAATATTATGTCTCAACTGATAAGACTGCAAATTAAGATTAGAGATATTTTAGAATTTATTCTCTAAATCCAATTCTAATTAGATAACTGGTAGAATTTATTATTAAAAGAATAAGAAACTAAATAATAAACAAAGAGAAAATTTTAAGATATACACGAATAAAAGAAAATTAAAAAAGAAATAAAAAAAAAAAAAGAGAAATGATCCTACCCGCCCAAGGCTTACCATTATCAGTCAAAACAAACAGTTATTGGAACCCTAATAAAACACAAAAACTTTAATCTTATTGCATGAATCAATTATAGCTTGCAATAATTAATTTCAATTCTGATAATAGATTATTGCAAATAAAATTGGTGATTTATAGATTTTGTATTACGATCTTACCATAATTCAAACTTGATTTTATGTTTATGGTTTCTAAAGTCTGAAAAATAATGAAGATGGTGTAGAAAAACTTTCTTATCATCCTTGAATCTCTCTACGTTTACTTTATTATCTTTACTGTGTAGGTGATTCCCTGCTTTGTTTTTATTGTTTTGAGGAAAGATATGTGATATTCCTTTATATATATATATATATATATATATATATATATATATATATATATATATATATATATATATTTTTTTATATATATATATTTTTTTATTTATATATTTTTTTTTTTTTTTTTTTAAATATATATATTATATTTTTTTATATATATATATATATATATATATATATATATATATATATATATATATATATATATATATATTATCATCAATAAATTTATATAAAATTTATATATTTTTATCAATTTATACTATTGAATTATAACTACATACCTTGACTATTTGTATTAAATTTATAAAAAATAATATTACATTCTTAAATTCAAATATGATGCTAACTCCATTTGTAATTTGGGCTTAAAATTTTTTCTTAAGACTTTTTCCTAATCTTCATATACTTTATTATTCATTCCTAATTAAAGTTCTTGACATTAAAGTTATCACTATTACTATCAACCACATCACTATTACTGTGAATTGTTTTTAATAGGTTTAACACGTTTCTGTGAAATTTTTAATCCCTTGTACCCAAACAGTTCTTAATCTTAACAACAAATAGTGAACGAAAGGCTGCTGGAGACGGTTTGATGATCATGTTTGTGTTTATTTATAACAACAAACTGTGTTAAAATGTAATTCTGCATGACATTGAAATTCTACTTCATCCACTTGAATATTTTCAAGATGGTTAGGAATAATTATTACGAGAAGAATAAATATTTGCTTAGATTGAAATTATAAAGTTGGATCTCTTATGTGTGGGTAAACTATCAAATCTTTCCCTTTTGAAGAGGTGGCAGCAGTGGAAAAGATGGTGCTTGCTTTGCATCCAACTATGTACCCTCTGTCATTCTATATTCTAAGTTGTACTTTTTAGAACTTCAACACTTCCCATATCTTGTTTTCCATTATTTTTCTTGTCTTGTCCTTCATCTTCGCTTTTTGATGCATTATCATTATCCTTCCCTACAATATTGCTCTCACTACAGGTAGACTTGTCGTTGCTGTTAATACTTTTATCATGCTCTGCTGCCCTACAAGTCACAACAATTTCTTCTAATTTTGGAGTAGTTTCTAAGTGACTCACTCTTTTCATTTCTTTGCTCTTACCCCACAACACCATGTACAATCCCACCACAATCAGCACTGCTCCGATCACACTAAACATGTTTCAAAAACTCAATTCATCAAAAACTAAAGTTAATGATCATTATGGCATATTAATTGAGGTGCAATATTTGGTACATACCTTCCTAAGAACAGCTTCTCATCCAACATCAAGGAACCAACAATGGCCACAAGCACTAGCAAAAGAGGATTGAAAATAGATGCATACAATGGACCTCTCATCCTTACACACCATGCGATCACAACAACCATTATTCCAGAGCCCACAATTCCCTGCAAAAACACCACCAGTTCACGTCACCATGCCTATAAACCATATATTAACTTATATGCATTATTAGCTCACAAAACCAATACCCTAATTAATTGCTAATTGCTAATTTAGCATACCGAATATGCTGCAGATAGAAGCCTAATGCTCCAACCCAACCTCCATTGGCTCCAATCCTTCTCAACACACAGGGCAAAAATAGTGGCTTGAATTGCCCCCATTATTGACATTAATGCTGTACTTGAGTGAGGGCCTGGGAACTCTTTACTCATCTGAGCCTGAAGTATCATATATATATATATAGTAATCAATTATAACCACAACACTGCCACTAATCAAACAAATTAGTTTAAATTGTATATGTAGGGACGAATTTAAGTGGTTGGTAATTAATACTTAAGCTAACCTGAATAATGAGCCATAATGCAAAACATAAGCAGCTTCCAAGACCACAAAAAATTCCTAGCAATTTGCTTCCAGAGTTACTATCTAGTGTTCCCGTGGTACCCTTTTTATGCAAAAGGTTAATGTGGAAGGTCCAAATGTTGATTTCTACACCTTTGAGAAAGGTCAGCATCAATGCCCCGCCAACTCCTGTTATCGTTCCCAACACCTTAGCCTTACCTGCTGCCCTTCGGAAATTTAATTTTTCGAAACTAAGGAAATTCAAAAACAACGTTAATTTATTAGTAATAATCTATGACATATGTAGTACGAACATTAAATAGCTTAATTTGTTGAAAAGTATAGTGGTGGGAGTCACTGGTGTAGTGATGAATACGTACCCGCAAGTGACGGCCAAGATAAAAGTGACGGCAGGAATGAGATTAAAAACAGCAGAAGCAAATGTTGCTGAAATCAATTTCAAGGACTCGAAATAAAGGTTTTGAAATAGACTTCCCCTGTCATGTTATTGCATGATCATGTGAGAAAACAAATAATGTTCAAAGGTTTCCTGATGATACAATTTATTGTTAGCAATATTTTGTTTCTTGCATAACTAAACAAGGTACGAAATTGAGGGTGATGAATTTACGTAAACTTACCCGAACAGGCCACAGAAAAATGACTTTAAAATCACCCTCCAAGTCAGGGTTGTTATGTTTTTCCTGCAAATAGTAACAAAGGAAAAGCATTTTAACCAAGTTAAAAGAAACACTGGACACAGTAGTCTAGTTGAATGTATAGAAACATAGTAAGCTCATGATAAACTATTGAATGAGAATAGATTATTACTCTTATTTATGACCAATCTTTACTTGACATCAAATTGAATTTTATTAACTTTATTTTATAAATGTAGCATTTTAATCATGCCACGTAAAGATTGACAAAGACATAAACATGCATAATCTCATACATGCAAACATTTCCCTAACTATTTAGTGAGGCTATGAATCTATACGGACCTTTCAAAAATAAGAGCAAGAGGAATTGTACAAGCTGCTGCGAAAATGAGACGGTAGGCAGTAAGTATTATGACACTCATTCCATCGTTTATGGCAAGTTTGTAGAGCACGTTCACGAAAGCAAATGCAATCTGCACCATCACCATCAGCAGGGCTGGTTTCAAGCCATGCACTACTTTCCCTATATCTCTCATTGCTCACACACTGCAATCACTCACAATCACCTACTGTTATACTTACACTTGAACTAGATGTGTATGTGTATGTGCTCACAAGTAACCTGTGCAAAAGGGTTTGCAATGAAGTTATTTATGGTTATGTGAAGTAGCAGCTGAACCATGGGTTGTTTATATAAAAAATGCTGGGTGGAAAACACCGAGATCTCCAAATTCAAGGAAGCACCGCGAGTTAGTCAATTTGCTACATCAAGTGCCTTTCATCGTGGTTTCATAGAGTTAAAGGTTGGGGTCTCAGGAAGTCAAATCAATTTTTAATTTTGCAGTCCTGTGTTAATGCTGTTTGTATATGCATGTCAGATACCACACAGTTCACAGGATTATCTAGACATGGTGCTATGAGACTAGAATAGGAAAGTTTTAGAAATTTGCTTCAAGTAGGAGGGAAGAAAAAATATAAATTATGAGAGGCTAGGCTATTGCCAGGAGTAGTGCAGGCACACAGAAATACTTTATTTTATAGTGTTTAAATATCAGTGCGATAGAACTATTGGTACTTAAATGGCACCAGGCTCAGGCATGTCTTTCAGCACCCAGATTCATTAATTTTATCACTGCCGTAAAATGCTTTTTTTACACATCTTTTCACAGCGTTATTTTTATTGTCTTCATCATATTATTAGAAAAAAGGAGTAGAAAGAAAGCGTATGTTGATGCAGTGGTGAGAGTTCAAAGTTGAAATAACTACTTCCTCTGGTCTGTATTTATAATTTTAAATTGGATTTATTTCTATCTGCCTCTCGTCCATAAGACTCTCCATGCACTAAGGATACACCAGCTCACGCAGCCACCACTAACATTCACCCTATATTTTTAGTCTTAGTTACTTTTACAACCACCAATGAATGTGTAAGTTCCATAGTTTTGAAATAGTTGCAGCAACAACAGCAAATGGTTTGGTGAAAAAAAGTAGAAATAGCATGAATTGAATTGAGAATGTATTGTATATAATATGGTATAAGACATGAAAAAGAAGTGGGTTTGTGTGGGGATGAAATTAATATATACATATTCAACTAAAGGAGGCTTAACCTGCGCCCGCACTCCACTAGGCTGTGTTTGGACCTCTTTCCTTTATTTTTCTTTTCAAACTCCATCTACGGCATTCATTCTCCTCGTTACCTTTCTCCTTCCAAATTAAAAATAGAAAAATTCTACTTTCCCACTGTTAATCAATTACTTCCATTTGTGGTCAGGGTTATGGGGAAAGAGCTTTTGGACATAAGATAGGACGGGGATTCGGATGCATGCATCAAGAAACTGATCATAAGTTCAAAATTTTAATTATCCATAATTATTTTTTTCCTTAAATTAAATTAAGATAACACAATTTTAACTTTACACTCAAATCCTATTATCTTAACACGATTTTACTTTTTTTTTAAACAAAATCGTGTCATGATAACACTATTTTTTTCGTTACAAACTCACCGTGACCTAACACGATTTATCTATAATTGTAATTAATTATTTTTTCTTATGAGAATTTAAAAAAAAATTATCCCAAAATAAAAAGAAAAAACTATTTAAGTTTGTACCCTTATCTCTTTCATAATATAGATATCCTCCGTAACTACATTTTCATTATTTCTAAAAATGAGATTATTGCTTTCTTTTCAACGTGTATGTTTAATTTTGTTCACATCTATATGCAATTGCGTAATTTAAATGCCTACTTCTTTAACTTTTTAAAATATAAATATATTATCACTTATACACCTATGCATAAATTACTTACTACTACTAACATTTGAAAATAAACATAAGGAAAAATATACCTTTTGTAAAATGAAATGTAAAAAAGTCTTAACAAGAAAACAACTAAGATCATTATGAAATTGTGAGTTTGTTTTTTTATCAGAAAAATTATGAAATTGTGAGTATATATTGTCATAACAAAGGAAAATGGTTTTCGTTGGAACAAATTCTCCACAAATTAATTTGACGAAAACTGTACACATATATATAGCAGAGACAACGTATGATTTCTGTCCACCAGATTGTTTGGTGCACAGTTTCTTCCTACAGAACTTGTTCGAACTACTTAGCAGTTCGTGATTGCAACTACAGTATGTTGGCTTCAAGGTCTACCACTTTTTTTTTGCAAATTGTGTTGGTAACTTTACTTCCGAAATCGCTTGGTTATTCTGTGGCATGCATCCAACAAGAAGCACTCACGCCCAGATTACGCAATCACAAATGTGGTCGCACACACATCAATCAATCAAAATGAGAAATAGTCAAAAGACAAAGTAAAGAGCTTCCTCATCTTCCTTTTTCACCCTTATTGGCATAAAATGATGATATGGTTGCTTTTTATCATCGCCATATATAATGCTCAAAACAATCAAAGAGAATAAGAGGACGAACTTATCCAAAACTTGAGATTAAGATATTTTGTCTCTTTTCCTGTACCAAAGGCAAAACACCAGCTACAAGATAATTTGCATGCTAGTTTAACCGTAGTCAAATCAATTAACTTTATATGAATGAATGTATAACACTCATTCATCCACTGTAATGGTTATAATTGGGAATCACATAAGACTTACTCAATGTTACCCTTTTAACTGTATATAGTTCTTTAGCTTCCAATGTCAAAATATTTGTACACAAGCACAAAGGCCAGAGAAAAGGGACAAATATTTATCTATCCGCAGTTGTTCCTCAGTCACACTTCCATGAAAAAAAGAAGATAATATATGTAATCATGTTCAATTCTTCCATCTTCCATCTTCCATCTTCCATACTAAGTTGAAACTATTTTATATATATATATTTTTTTTATTTTTTACATCTCAAATATGGATTCGAGACTCAACATCAAACTAAACACACACTTAGCTATTTTATGGAATCAATATTTTTTTCATTGAACCATAGTTAGGTTAGGACAAACGACAATTACAAAAAGTGTTCTGTACAAATTTATTTCTTAGATGTTATTTTGTAAAGTGTTCTCAAAAAGCAGTTGCGTCTTATATATTTTAGACATCTATATGTTTATATATAAAGCGTGACCATAAATGAAAAATCATTGTGGATAAGAGAAAGGTAATAAAAACGTATAGTACATTTAATTAGGAATCTATTGCATGTGAGATTGTTGCTTATACGCTTTTCCTAATACTTTGTGTTGCGAAAGATTAAAAATAAAAAAAAATGATAAAAAGCATAGGCATTAATCACCACCTTGAGAAAGTATAATACATGTCATAATATAATGAAAAGAGACAAATAATGGTTTGAGATAAAATGTTTCAATTTATATATGACTGTAACATATAAAGGTTATCGTGATTATAATACTATGCCCATAAGTTATCTCAGCTAACACGTTAAGAAAAATATTGAAATGATACTAAAAATAGTCTAAGCAGAGCCGCCATTTTTAAGTTATGTATATAGAAAATGAAGGAGCAAGAGAAATGAAGTTAATTAGCCATGCCTCACCTTCTTCAACACTACAAAAAAATGACATAACATGTCGAGGGAATTAGAAAAGAATGCAAGCTATCTACAATAAATGCCTTGGATTGTGGAATGATTAGGTCTGTGGGGTCTTCTGAGATGTTACTTCTCTCGCCTTGCACCACTCACTGTTTTCACCTCCATCTTTCCATGAATCTTCATTATCCCCAACCCCATTTATTGCATTCACCAGGCTATCGTTGCTCTTATCTTCTACTCGAGGTTTCACCATTATTTCAACTGTGTCAAGTTTATCTGTGCTTTCTGATGGAATCGTTTGATTCTTCTTCATCTCTTTGCTTTTACCCCACAGAACCATGTATAATCCGCAAATAATCATCACTGACCCAATTATGCTGAAAGCAACAAAAGTAAATAATTAGTTAAAGCAAACCATTAACATGTATGTGCCAACAAATAAAATAGTTGTGTTGTTAACCATATATGTAACTCAACAACTACAGTTATATAAAGTTCATTTTGTAAGCAATAATCAATAGGCTCTATGTGTATTATTACATAACCATTTATTAGTGCAAAGAAACATTAATAACATATATGTACCTTCCAATGTATAGCTTCTCGTCCAAAATAGTAGATCCAGCAAAGGCCACAACCACAAGCATAAGAGGGCTAAAAATGGAGACAAACAATGGACCTCTCATCCGAACACACCACGAAATCACAGCTACCATCACTCCAGAAACCACTATTCCCTACATCAATAATTCACATATCCTTCCACTTATATAATCAACATGTAAAACCTTAGTATATGTCAATTATAGTATTATGTTCAGCGACAGATCATTATAGTCAATGATCTGTGGGTTCCCACATGTTCCCAACTATGAAATTGTGTTACTATATATATATCTAGCCAGCATGTGAGTCCAAATAGAAATAAAAATAAAATAATGAACATACATACCGCATAAGCTACCGTCAATAATCTGATATTCCAACCCAATCTCCACTGACTCAAATCTCTTTCAACACAAAATGCATAAGAAACGGATAACAGTGCCCCCATTAGGGACATTAATGCTGTGCTTGAATAAGGATGAGGGTATCTTTCACTCATTTTTGCCTGCGCTACATTAAACTCCACATTAGTCATCAAAACCAACCATGTTCACTTAAACAATCCTCCAAACCACAATTGTGGCCACAAATGCAAAATAAAACTGACCTGAATGATAAGCCAAAGTGCATAAGAGACGTTGCTTGCAATAGACGCGAGAGCACCGAATATGGTCATAACGCCAGAAGTAGCGTGTGGATGTGCGACGTTGTTGTTTGGGTGGTTAAAAAGGTTTATATGGAACGACAGCATCTTAACTTCTAGGCCTTTAACGAATGTTAGAATCATTGCTCCACTGATTCCAGTTATCGTTCCAATTATCTTCGCCTTTCCTCCTGCTGTTCTTAAATTCAATATCTCCAATCTCAATTCAACCAAAAAACAAACATATTATATTCAACTATGAGTTTAATTATAAATTAAAACGACTAGAATTTAAAAGCTTAAATAATAGATCTAAAAATGTTCATGGATAGTTTTATATGCAAAGCTTCTTACCCGAAGGAAAGGGATATGATGAAGGTGAGGGCTGGAACGAGATTGGTTATGGCAGTTGTAAACGTTACTGAAGTTAAAGCGATTGCTTCCATGTTTAAGTTTTGAGGCAATGCTCCACTGCGTATAAATCATCACAAATACTCTTCATATTCGTCAATTGGTACACAAATATAGTAACTAAGACAATAAAAATACATAGTCTTGATATTTTGAACATCCACCTATAAAAAAAATTAGTTAACAACTAATATATTAATATGTTAATAATGTTTTTTCAACTTAAAATAATAGTTATATATATTATTATATCATTAAGATCCCAGCGTTTTTTTTCAAGAGTGTCAAAGTATCAAATATATATCAAGATTAATAAAATAAAATAAAACAAGAGTAAGAAAAAAGAAATGAATTCACAAGAGTTCACATTGAGTGACAACAGGTAAGAGGAACAATATGTATAAAATAAGGTTACATTTTCATTATCTTAAAATTGAATTAAAAATGTTCTATTATTGGTACCGAATTTCTCCGTTATGTAAAAATACTTAATTCAAGAAAGAAATTTACAATGTGCAGAGAAAATAATGGTTAGAAATTTCAGTGTTAAAAGTGTCAATAAGATATATTAAAATAATAATATTTCATTACAAAAGTTAAGTACTCAGTATTCTATTTTTTATTTTGGAATAGAAATAATTATCATTAGCATACTATTAATAGTTGGTTTAATTAGTTGTATAATTTATTGAGCTGATTCTGTAGCAGCAAGAAATACTAAGAACTTTTGTTTTTAGAGGAATTAATCGGAAATAGACTTTTGTAATGAAGCTAAAATAGGGTTAAAAGTTGGGGAGGTACAGTACATATATTCCATATCCTTTGTTTTCGATCGCCTCTTATAAGCCTTCAGTTTAAAGCTGTCAACTACTATGCCATTATACGCTTCACGCTTCAATATTTTGTACTAAAAAAACGTTAAAATTATGTATCCTCCATCAAAAGAAATCTATCTAGTTAAGAAACTCTAGAAATGTCTCCTACTTCAATAATAATTGATGGTCCCAGCTGAACTATATAAATGATAATTGGAGAGGATAATTTGATAAATTATAATCACTACCTTCTTATTATTTATAGAAGTTAATTAAAACTATGAGATGTAATGATTGGAATTATATAATAATTTTGAAAAAATGGGTTTTAGTATGCATGGTTGAATCTTAACATGTATAACAACTCCTTTCCCAAAAGTTGATGTAAAGAGAAAAGAAAAAGCAAGTGAATGAAGTAGCAGAAAGAGTTAGGGATGGTTACGATTCTACGTGGATGAGCATATATGGAATATGAATAAAGAACACATTACCTACCCAATTAAGCCGCATATAAATGCCTGAAACAGTATCGTCCAAGTCATTTTCCTCCTCGTCTTCCTGTAAACCATGTCAACAAACACCATATTATTTTTTTATTATTATTACCATTTATCAACATCCTCATCTTTTCCATTTACTTGTTAATTTTCTTCAGGTGGGTACCATATTGCACTATTGCTATTGCTTCTTAATTTGTCACAAATAGTAATGAAAGAGAAAAGACCCTACCTTCATATCCATTTCTTGGCTCCTATGCATCCTAAGTGGGTTTATTGGAAAAACAAAAATCATGCTCAAACAGCAAAACAATCATTCTCGAATTTCAATTTGACTGCGAAACAGAATATTCTTTTCCGTTTTTATCATTTTCAGTATGTATAAATGGCTTGATTTACTAATATTATTTGATGTATGGACATCATAAATAACTAAAATCTGCAAATATAATAAAAAAATGAAAATGAAAGATTATAACAAGTAAAAATAAGGAGCTGAGGATGTTGAATCTTAAACGTTTGAATAACTCAAAAACAAGAAGGGAAAAGTGAGGAAAGAAGAAGAACCTTTCAACAAGAAAAGCAATTGGAGCAATGAAAACAGTTGCAAAAACATAGCGGTAAGCAACAATGACACTCAAGTTCATGCCATCGTTAAGGGCTAACTTGTAGAGAACGTTGACCCAAGCATTTGCAACCTGCACAATCACCATTAGCAGAACTGGCTTTAACGCATGCACTACGTTCCAGATCTCCATCGCAGTCTCTTGATAAGTATACCAAGAAAAGTGAAAGAAAGAGTGAGAGAGAGAGAGAGACGCAATATATAATTTATGTTGTGAGGCAGTGAGCTTGCAAAAGAGAAGAGAAGAGTGTTATTTATGGGCAGAGACAGAGTCAGTGCACTGTAGATTCCACAGAATAAGTGGTGCTCAATTGTTTCCCACTTTCCTCTATTTGGTTTTACACCACCAAAAATAATAATATCAATTTTTCCTTATATGAATAAAAACCAATACCTAATTAATAGATTATTTAATTTAATAAAGAATATTATTTTTAATTAATTTATTATTGCGCTAATTTTTAATTTGTACCAAAGTCGATTTTTATACATTTGGACAATTTTATCATGAGTTTCCTATTGTTTTTCATTAACATTATTTTTCAGCGGTTTTACTTGGCGAAAATGAATAATTATTTGAATTGAGTGCTAATTTTACACATCAACATAATTAATAAATGTTGGCTTTAGAGATGATTTTCTTTAATCTGAATTCAATTTTAGGGTTTTCTGGCACTTATCATGTAATTAAAGATGATTCGAGAGTTTAGAGACTTCACAACTAAAAAGAAAAAAACAATTATATAATTTATAAGAAGTGTTTCTGGGAATGTAAGTACCTCGGCCCTGCCCCATTCCTTTTTCTTTTCTTTTCCTTTCCTTTCTCTTTCTCTTTTTTTTTTTCTTTATTTCATTTTCTTATTCACGTGTTCTTTAGTTCTCGTATGAATCTTATGTTTTTTTTATTGGTTTTACATTTGAGTTAGAGTTTTACATTATCAAATTGAACCATATCAGTGTTCCACACAAATTAAACTTTACATGTATTATATGGTAAAATTTAATCGTCATAGGATTCTCATTTAGATTATCATGATTCATTCTAGACATAATATGTTTATTAAATACTAATAAATTTAAATTGATAAGATTTCACTTAATAAATTTTGAATCTAGAGTAATTAAGAATTTTTTTTATTAAATTTTCTCAATAAATGTACTATGTTTTAATTAGTATGTTTGAATTTTGTTTTATGGACTGAAATTATTATAATTGTTTATGTATATGTATTTTGTTTTCATATAACAATTATAGTTGAATTATATATGCTATGTTGAAATTGGATTATTTAAGTCACATATATCTAGAAAACATTAAAACCTATAAATGAAGGATATATTTTTATTTCAATAGTGATTTAAATGTAAATTAAAACATTTGACGACAAAAACTCGAGAAATTTTTTTATATGACTGAAACACATTTTAAATCTTTATTTATTTATGCAACCAATTTATTAATTTGAAACTAAAATTCCTGTGTATACTAAAAATGCTTAAAATGATTAGTCTTGATCTATAGTGAAACATGTTTAATACATTATCTTTATTGATTATTAAACTTTATACACATGATATCAATAAAATTTCAATGTATTCATGTAGTTGAGATATTAAGGAGTTTAAGCTTTTAATCATTTGATTTTTGATAATTTTACTTTTAGCTTTTAGAATTAGACAAAATGAATTATGTGATGTTGATGGATATTGAGTAAATTATTGTTTCTCATATCTTTAATGTCAAAAATAAAAAATAACATTCACATAATCAAAGGATTAAAAAATTTAACAAAAAGAAAATATATAATACCTCGTTTTAAAGGAATAGAAATGTATTTAAGCAGAAAAAAATTAATAGAACACAGCATTGTATTAATGACTTTTCAATGTCATCCCTTGCACTTATATTAATAAATTAAAACCGTTTTTTTTTTCCTGTCAAAATCTTAAGGTTTAAAGACTTGTCTTAATTAATATATGTATTCTCATTTTCGATATGTTCAAATATGACGTTGAAGAAATCATTAACAATATATTTGACATGAATATAAATATATTAAGTAGATTGATCATTTAATGGATTAAATACTACTCTTTTTTCTTTTTTCAAAATCTTAAGGTTTAACACTAATATTTCTCAAAGGGCATTGGCATAATAAATCTTTTTTCTGAATTTACAAAAATAGGTAGAATTTTAAAAATTTATCAAAGCAGACAATTTGCATTTAAGAAACACGGCTTCAAAAAATAATAAATAAAAAGATGTGGTTTCGAAACAGAATTTCTATATAAAAATAAAATTTATATTTTAAGAATATGACTTTTACTTTTAATTTTTTTTATTCGCATACGACTTTCTCTAAAGTTGGCAACACTCCAACATCAAACAATATATAGCTATTTTCTTTAAAAACCAGGATAAAAAACTAAAGGAAAATTATTTTTGGGTACATAATTTGCATGTTTTACATGTACCACAAAACTGTTCCTCAAACCAAGGGACTGCACCCTATAATTGAACCCAAACGCTTCAAAGCGAAAAAGGAGAATAAGGACCTTTATGTAGCTGTCAACCAAAACAAAAAGCTACACTGTATCCCTAAAAACCAAACTGCACCACCATCTTCTGAAAGCAAAATGTGAAAAAAATTAGCTCCACTGACCCAAAACTAGCTTATGCAGCAACCAAATGAAGCAGAAAAAATATATTTATTTTTGTTTTAAAAATCTTTTCAAAATACAATTTTTATTTTACCATAGAAGTCATAGTTTGAAAACATAATTTTTTATTTTGAAATCAAATCTCTTAAACATAACTTACTGTTGCAATTTTTAAAAATATGTTCATTTGGATAAATTTAAACCAAAATTACCCTACTTATAGTGAAAAAACCATGACAGAATAGATCATTTTGAAAGAGAAAATGACACTACAAGTGGACAAAGGAGCTTCTACAGTGAACTTCAGGTACATGTGTGCAGTCGAAGTCAACACCAGCTTTATGAATTATCAAATGAGAATATTTTCATAGGCTTTTGTTCTTTGAACCTGCAATTTTCCATGGAACTATATTGGTTCAGTTGAAGCTATTTGAATGGATGGTTATTATTTTAATAAGTCAATAGAAACATTTTTAAAAAAAACTAGACCATAAACTTTATTCTCCCTCCGATGCGAATTATTGAATTGAATATTATCTAAATTACTATTTGATACATACACATATTTGAACATCATGTGCGTGCCACGTAAAATATATTTAATATCTCGAGTGGGTTTGTATGGCTGGGAAACTCTGTAACTTCTTGTCAGTGATACGTCAGATCCAATAGTCTTTTATTATTTTTAAGGTAAAAGGTGCTTCAGTAAAAAGATCACGAAGTGTGCTTAACTAGACCAGAATACTATTCTTACAAGCCAATAGATTTTGGTCCTTACGTCTTGTTGGTCTGATAAAACTTTAAAAATAAACTATGTTTTGACAACTCGGTATAATAATATAATAATAATATCACAAAAGAAAATTATTTAATATGTTATTAATATATCACTTCTTCATTAACAAATATATTGTTCATAGTTGAGATAATGGGATGAATGTTCTAGGAAAGGCGATTTGTATGGTGTTTCTAACATTGGATGATATTCAAATAGTTTTAAGCGTGTTCTTGGGACAATTGTCAGAGGTTGTCACTTTCAACTTAATCTAGGGTGGAATCTAAAAGGAGAAGTAAATGCAATTTTGGATGTTTCATGTTACTTGGTTAAACCACGACATATAGTGCACACCCGAAGGACATGTAAAGCAGCACAAAAAGGATGAGATTTAGGTTAGTGGGGGTTTCAGGATTCCATTATTTTGTTTCTGAATAAACTAAAGAGAGAAAACTTTTGAAACTTTTTTTATATCTTTAATCTTTTACAACTTTCATTGCTGAAGAAGAAATCTTTAGTCTTTTCTACCCTCTCACTAACATGTTAATGCATGGTGGCAGCAATGCCAACAAGAATTACTCTGGTAACTTTTTGGGAAAACTGCCTAGGAAAAGTTATCTAATTCCTAACCATACACGTTTAATAACTGAAACAAGTTGATGTAAACTTGAATTCAACTTGTTTAATAAGAATTGGTTTGAGGATAGTGTAAAGGGTTTCTACAAATGCATGGAGCAAGTTTCCTTTAACAGCAATAGTGATCATGCATGGTCCATCATGTGCACTAACCCCAAAGGAAGGTAAATGGACTCAATTTTCCGTCACTTCCTGATGCACCACAACTTCAGCCACAGAAGCAAACTTGGCCTCTTCCATTACAAGCAAAATCACTTTTTTTCCCTAAGTCTTTAGTCATCACTTGCCACCTAAACCTAAACCATAACCTTATGGTGGAAAAGAATGACAAGACCACTTGGCTTCAATTTTTAGTAGTGCTCAAACCCTCCACCTCCAATTTTTCCTTTTTTTATATTTCCTCCTAAATTAATTCGATAAGTACTTGGCATTATCCTCAAAACCAGGTAAGCTAAATGATATACATCGTACTCCAATCACCCATGCATGTTGCGTTTGAACTTTGAAGAGCCGTGAAAGATTGGTAAAACCCAACAAAAATAGAAAAAGGGCAGAAAGGAGATTCGGATCCCCTTTGAAGGGACCATCGCATTGTTGGGTAATGAAGTTGAGATTCAGGACACCAAATATGCATATCATTTCTTTTCCCGATTTATATTTTGACATCAACAATGTTCCTACACAATTTTTTGTGTGTTTTTAGAACATTTATTTATAGGAAGAAATAGTGTACATATATAAGTTTAAGACAATTGTACTAGAATGAAAAGTATAAATGGTAAATAATTTTTTGGTGATAAAGAATAAAGAAAAGTATGACGTGGTCGAATAAAATAAATTCTTAGATATCAGGTAACTCTTGTAAATTTTCAGAGTTTTTGTTTATTTGGTCAAAAGCAAAACGTTGATAGAGCCTGGAAATGATTGTAGGTAGCCATTGTATCGAAAGTATGTAATCACAAAACTAAGGTGGTATTTAAAGGTGGGGTTGTGGATACTGATGAAATCTTTAGTCTAACTTAACTTAAGGGCTGGTTATGGGCTAAGTACAAGATGAAGATAACTACATTTTCTTATTCGGATTAGAATTTCTTTTCGGTGCAGTGCTTCCAATCATTGACATAATAACTCTTGAGGTATGGTTAGATGGCCCCCTCCCTACTATGTACGTGGTTCTGTATTTGTTTGTATTTGGTGTGTATTCTTCTTTCTCGATATTGATTCTGTTCTTTTTTAGGTGTAGCTAATATCCTGATTTTTTATCTGTTTAATAAAGGATCATTCTGTATAAATTAATGTTTTGATAATTGTGACACTTATTATTGAATAGATTGTGGTATACAAGAGTTGAAACACCTCTTAAATGTTTCTTTTATTTTATTATTTTTTACTGTTAAAAAAAAATTATATATTTCATCTGCATTTGTGGGGAAAGTTTATGACAAAGTCGTCATATTTTTTAACTGTAAATGTTTACAAAGTCATCATGATCAAGATGTGTTTATAAATTGATATTTAATATTATCAAACACATATAATTATATAATATATTTTTAATATAATATGCATTATTATACTTATCAATAGTTGAGAATTGAGTACCAGTCCTCTTTGGACAGAGTTTATAGGTTCACATTTCAACTACATATTAAGGTAAAAAGAAAATCGTTTAATTTATAAATTTTATGAAATATAGTTGTTATCTAACAGAATTGAATATTTATGTACATAATTTTTTATTTACAATAAAGTAATTTTTTACGATAACTATATATTTATTTAATTTAAAATTTGATATATATATATATATATATATATATATATATATATATATATATATATAAAATAATATATA
>Ga0209700_102827_pt1 | contig 34556 bp, 19 predicted proteins | sample SiratroredBW_FD_187528 | JGI IMG/M metagenome (GOLD analysis project Ga0209700, IMG submission 187528) | Root nodule microbial communities of legume samples collected from California, USA - Siratro red BW (SPAdes) (version 2) | ecosystem: Host-associated > Plants > Roots > Nodule | place: USA...
TTTTTTTTTTTTTTTCGAAATAATTTTGATTTACCTCGAGTTCGTTCGGATGATATCGTTAGAATTAATTACCGGTGTCTGAGATATTATCTATTTTAGAGTTCGGATGATTTTGTCTTTAAAAAACATTTTGGTAAGTAAAGACAATTCTGTGGTCTGTGGTATATAAACTGACATTGGTCTCGACTCTTAAACGATGTGAGACTATTGAATATAGCATAACAGTAAAATAAATAAATTACATTTATCAAATCACTAGTTGTTCTTATATTAAAAAAATACAAATATGTGGGTGATATTATCTTAATTATTAAGAGAAAAAGTTAACATAATTAATTAATAAGTATTTATATAAAACATCTTAATTTTTAATCTCAAATTGATATGATTTTATTTCCAAAATACAATTTTGGAGTATTAATGTTGTATAAACAAATTTTTATTTTACATAATTTCTTTTAAAATTATATATTTTAACTTCTATATAAGATAGTTTTATTATGTAAAAGGTTATGATTTTTCAAAGTATTTCTGAAAAAACCTGTGCCAAAAGTATTGCACTAAAATTCGCTTGCCGCAGATATTTTTCATTATTAAAAACTATACTGACACTTCAAAATTATTTTAATAATATAATAATATATATTAATATTTCGAGTAAAAATATGAAAAATGTAATTAAAATATTAATATTTTAAGTATAATAGATATTTTTTAAAGAAAAAATCTTATAACAAAAGTGGATATATGAAAAAAAAAATAACTATTAAAATATAAATTAAATTATTAAATATAAATTAATAAAATAAAACAAGTTGTATGGTGAGAGTAAAATATTTGTCGGGATGTCACAAGTTGTGACCCCTATATGAGGGAAGTTTGGCCATTCCTAATCATACACCGAATACTGTGTTCGTTATGAGAATGGCAGGGCTCTCATCCATGCTTATTCTCTTTCTTTGTTTTCCTTTTTTAGAATTTATATCTCTTGGCAACGCCCAGAAGCACGTATGTGAAAACGGCAGCGGAAACTACACAGCCAACAGCACGTACAGCACCAACCTCAACACCCTTTTATCCACTTTGTCTTCCAACACACAAATTAACTACGGTTTCTACAACTTTTCATATGGCCAAAACACTGACACAGTAAACGCCATAGGGCTGTGTAGAGGAGATGTTGAGCCAGAGAAGTGCCGCAGCTGCCTCAACAGTTCCAGAGTCGATTTAACACAGAGGTGTCCATACCAGAAAAAGGCAATTCTGTGGTCTGGTGAATGCATGTTGCGCTACTCTAACGACACAATATTCCATCAAATGGAAACTTCTCCTGGTTTTTACTGGTGGAACCAAAAAAATGTAACAGAAGCGGATCAGTTCAATGAAGTGCTCGGGAACTTGATGAAGAGCCTAAGAGGCGTAGCTGCATCAGGTGACTCCCGTCGTAAGTATGCTGCCGGGGAAAGTGAAAAAGCTTTAAACTTTCAAACCATATATGGTGCTGTGCAGTGCACCCCTGATTTGTCTCAGCAAGAATGTTATCAGTGTTTAGATGGGGCAATCGAAGACATTCCAAAATGCTGCGGTGGCAAGGTAGGTGGTAGAGTTCTTAGACCAAGTTGTAATATAAGATTCGAAACTTTTAGTTTCTACGGAACTACAACAACATTAGACCCGGATCCGGAGGCACCTGCTCCCTCCACCAATATCACTTCCTCACAAGGTACTTCTTTTTCTTCTCAATTTTCCTTTACAATAATTATTTCAGTTCACCCAAACAAACAGGATCCAAAACCTCACTTCATTATCCACTTTTAACGATTTTTGTTTTCCTTATTCATCCGATGGAGTTTAAATTATTGCCGGGTTTTACAGGTGCTTATATACACTGCCCACTTCCTCTGTGACTAACTTGTAATTAGGCATTTTGGTATTTTACAATCCTTCATCCTTGAAATGTCTTACCGGGTAAAGGGTTCTTGTTTCTGCAGAAAGTGGCAACACAAAAATAATTGTCATTGCCGTAGTCGTGCCTGCTGTTGTCGTTGTTCTTTTCCTCATTTGTCTCTTCCTTTACTTAAGGAGGCTGAAGGCAAGAAAGAATCTTGCAGGTAACTCCAGTTATCAATATATTGTGATATTTTTATGTTCAATTTAGTCCTATATTGTCACAATAAATTATACACGGATAAACACCCCGAATGCACCGAAAGCAGTATTGTTCTTCTAAGGTATTCGAAAAACTGACTATAGTTTAAATCCGTTTCCCATGTGAAGTTAAAGAAAAAGAAGAAGAAGATGCAGATGAAATTAACATTGTTGAGTCATTGCAATTCAACTTTGACACAATACGAGTTGCTACCGAGGACTTCTCTGATTCTAATAAACTTGGACAAGGTGGATTTGGAGCTGTTTACTGGGTAAGTAACGCTGTTGAATTCAGACACACATCATCAAAACATGCTCTAACAGCAGTTTCCAAATTATTTATCATTACTGACAGAGATATATTTTCAGGGTAGGCTCTCCAATGGACAGATAATTGCAGTCAAAAGGTTGTCAAGAGATTCTGGGCAAGGAGATACGGAATTTAAGAATGAAGTGCTTTTAGTGGTCAAGCTTCAGCACCGAAATTTAGTTAGGCTTCTTGGTTTCTGCTTGGAAGGAAGAGAAAGACTTCTCGTCTATGAATTTGTTCCCAATAAAAGCCTTGATTATTTCATATTTGGTACCTCTTAAGACCGCTGTTCTATATTTCACTTCTTGCTCAATACAAACCTAATTATTCAGAGTTAAACTGTTGGCGGCTATATATATATGCAGATCCAGACATGAAAGCACAATTGGATTGGGGAAAGCGTTACAAAATCATTAGAGGTATTGCTCGAGGTCTTCTCTACCTTCACGAAGATTCACAGTTACGAATCATCCATCGAGATCTGAAAGCAAGCAACATTCTCTTAGACGAAGAGATGAATCCTAAGATAGCAGATTTTGGCATGGCCAGACTGGTTTTAATCGATCAAACTCAAGCAAATACAAACAGAATTGTTGGAACCTAGTAAGTTTTAGATTATGTTATAGCTTGATGATGGTTGAGAAGTTAATTTCAATCAACCATTGAAGAGAACTTTTATCATCAATTTTCAGTAACTGTTCAAAGAGTCTGAATCTCAGATAGTTGTTAGAATCAATCAGTTTCATATGAATGTGATAGCGTAAAATATGATTAACAGTAATTAAGACTTAAAGCATTAGAAACTGAAACAGAACGAAAATAATAATCCTGTCTATATTGGTCTGCAGTGGATATATGGCACCGGAGTATGCAATGCATGGACAGTTTTCAGTGCAATCAGACGTCTTCAGTTTTGGTGTACTGATTCTTGAGATTGTAAGCGGCCAGAAAAACAGTGGAATTCATAATGGGGAGAGTATGGAGGATCTACTAAGCTTCGTAAGTCTTCATTTTGTCACTGTTAATTCTTCATCGCCACTTAAAATTATGGATCAGAAGATTACATGCTTCAAAACATAAATGTAGAATTGAATCCATGGTCTGATAACAAATTTTACAGGCTTGGAGAAACTGGAAGGAGGGGAAAGCTATAAATATTGTAGATCCATCACTGAACGGCAATTCACGGAATGAAATGCTGAGATGCATCCATATTGGTTTACTCTGTGTTCAAGAAAATTTAGTCGACAGACCAACCATGGCTAACATTATACTGATGCTTAACAGCTATTCTCTCAGTCTGCCGATTCCTGCAGAACCAGCATTTTATGTGAACAGTAGAACTAGAAGCCTTCCAGAAATGCAGTCATGGGAGTATAATTCAAGGGAAACAGGATCAAGTGAACGCATACTTAAATCAGCCCAAGATTCAGAAAATGAAGCTTCAATTACTGAGCTATACCCTCGCTAGATGTTGGTCATCATCACAGTGTATTCATTCATCATCCATTTTTCTTGTCTTATACCAAAATACAATGTCTAGTAGAGTGCAAAATCTTGTTTAAATACATTTTTTTGCCTAATGTCGGACTGAAACCTGTGATATAACCATCATCTGTGCTTATTAATGATTTTCTTGTAGTCTAATTAATTTATATCTATAATTAATATGCAATTTCATTTTTATTAATTATTGATGTATTTACGAAATGGTCTCTCAAATATCCAGAAATATCCCTTAATTAGTCTCTGATAGTTTGGTCCTTATGAAATTATTCATGGGTAGAATGTTTTTTGAGAGATCAAATTGATAGTTTGATCCTTTTCAGTTTTGTACTTTTTAATAATCTCATGTTCGATATCATGATATATCTGTATAATGATTTACTATGTGGTGGTGAGATAATGGTATGATTTAAATATGATAATTAATGTCTGAAAATTTTTAAACACTCAAATAAACAAGAATAAAATATTCCCTGTTCAATTTTCTCTACACGGTAACAAAAGCCGTAAAATGCTGCGTACAAAGCAAGAGGACAAATATTTCATAACTTAATTTTTGGAAAAAATAATTGACATGTGGAAAAGTAAATTGGATATGAATTTATTCAAAAATAAAAACTGATTGGAAATTGATAGATTGATTTTCTTAATACATGTTCCGCCACTCCTTTACGTTAATAATAATCATAATAAAAATATAAATATAATAATAATTAATTATATAAATTAAGACTTAATTAATTTTCAAGACTTTCATAAATTTATATATTTTAATTAATGTTTTAATAATTATTTTGTTATTAAGAATTCAAAATTTATATATTTTTTAATTAGATTTCTATTTTGTCATTTTTATTGAAGAGATATCAAACAACAAAATATAAACTACTCTAATTAAGTCACTCTCAACTCAAAATCCCATAAAATTTGTGCTCTTATTTCTTATACATTGTTTAACTATTTTTATTTATACTCAATCTGAAATTTAGATTTCCATTTAGATAATTACCAAAAGCAACATAATAATCATATTTGTTATTACTCTATTAATAAAGAATTATACAAAACTCAATTAAAAGATATAGAAATTTTGGAATACTCAACTGAAGAAAATTGAATATTTTCTTTACTTTTTTCATAAATTTTTGCCCAAAATTAAATTACGTCTCGTTTTTTCTTTAAAGTTTTGTTTTTTGAATTTTTTTTGTAGTTTTTTTTTTCTTATCATGTTTCCGTCAGATGGTAGAGATTTAACCTTTTATTTAACAACTTTTTATTTTATTAATTACTTTTCAATAAAAATTCTTTACATTTTAAATAGGTTGTTTCGGTATTTAATTGGAACTAAATTATAATATTTATCTAGTTTTTCACCGCCTTATCACATGCAAAAGGACCCTTCTCGGAATTTACGGACAAGAAAATATGTTTTATTGTGGAGGGGCTTGACACCAATAAAATAAAATATATTTACCGTAAATTTAAAATACTAATATTTTAAATAAAATTCTTTTATTTTTAACTTAAAATATCAATATATATTATTAACATAGTTGTCAATAATTTTTTTTTATTTCATATTATTTATTTCTAATTTTGATTTCATATTATATCTATTTATTTGATACATTATAGATTTTAAAGAAAAATTTCTGGTTCAATCAAATAATGCATTTTCAATTCAATTTAAGTGATTTTGTATAAGGCAGTCAAAATTACGAACTTTGAAAGTGGCAAAGTCAACGGCGACGACTGAAGTGCGACAGGACAAAAGAGGAAAGCCAAACAAACAAATGCGCTGTTTTCATTCGGAGAACCAAGACTTTTCCTTTTGTCTATAAATTACAAATATAAATTAATAGTAAATTAAACTCAACAGTTAAAAGACAATTTCTATTGTTTTGTTTATTAGTAATTGGCTATTGTGAAAAGTGTCACTAAAAGTAAAAAAAATATTATTGTATTTGTTTAATTATATCTTAGTTTATCAAATTCGGATGAATAGAGTTTTGATTCCAACTTCTTTTAAAAAATATCAAATTTCAAAAGTTACTGTTTTTAGTTCTTTAAATTTATTGTTTAAAAATAAAAAAAATAATTTTATATTCTAAATTTAGTTTTTAGAAATTTGAAATATTTTTTTTTAAATTTAAAAACTAAAATAGTTTTTAAAAAATTGAAAAACTTAAATCGGATTTATTTCAAATTTTAAAGACTAACAATATAACTAAAGTTAAATTTTAATGTTTAAAAGAAAAGTGCATCGAATTCTTTTTGATGATTTTCATATCTCCTTTCGTCCAACTATTTAATTCAAGGATTTTAAAAAGTCTACACTAAACGTCATCCATAATTTTATTTTTGATTTGTATACGACTTTTACTTTAATATTAATGTAATCTTAATTATAAAAAATATATATCTTAACGTAAATAATTTGATAATTAAAAGCATAATTTTGATAATTTCTCTTTAATTTTCTTTTTTTGCCAGTTTTTCCTGTATTTTAAACGCATAATTTTTTAAATTTATTTCCATGTAATAAGAAAAAGTTCAATACTGAAAGCAAAATTGTCATTTTTCTTTTCCTATTTTTATTTATAATTTTATTTAAATTTGAAATTATATGTACCTTTTAATATATCTTTTATTTTTAAATTTTTCTTATAATAATTTAATAGAAGGTTTAATTAATTTTTACTTATAAATGAATTTGAGAATGAAGAACTTTTTCATTTTACATGATTGTATTTGAATCTTCGTTAACACTTCAAAGCATATGTCTAAACATGAATTTTATTTTCAATTCTGAAATAGTTTGGTATTAGTATTAAACTTGACAATGTTCTATGTCTTGATCAACTTTTTTAGTATTTTTTTAGATTATTGGATTAAAGTTGACACTGATAAATAAAGCTGTTAGAGGTGTTCATGATTATGATGGTATTTTTAGGAGAAGTTTGGGTGACTATGTGAATAACTTTTATATTTTTTTAAATATTTAACTTGATTTTTATGCTAAAGTCGCTATGTTATCCTTATTATTAAATATGTTTAATTGAAAAATTTTAAAAAACTTTAGTTAAAGTATAATTCTTATTTATTTGATCAAGTCTTTCATTATACTCATATCATTCACTGGATTTTTAAAAGTAAATAAAATAAGTGTATGCAGATTTAAAATATTATAGATTTTAGGATGAGTCATATATTTTAGGAGAATTTATATATATTTAATATTTTACTTTGTGACTTATTAGGTTAGGTTTTTCTCATAACAGGTTTCAACTTTTTATTTTTTTATTTTTATTTTGTTTGCAGGCTATTTATTCTTTTCTACATATGAGTTTAGTATGCCACATTCATGTTTTTTTCTTTGTTTTTCTTGTTTTTCTTTGCTCTTTTTATTTTTCTTTAAAAATACTTTTTATATAATGATAAATGATTTTTGAGTTTTGAGATATCGTCCTAACTCAAATGTAAAATTTCATAATAATATCTAACATAAATATTTTATATATATAAAGTTTTAAGCAAGGAGTATTTTAAATTTAATCCCTATTAATTATTTTTTGTTTTATGAATTACTCAATCTTTTTTGCTTATTCAGTCACATGATATACTAATGTAAGTATAATGCACTTGTAAGCATGTGAAAGCATTGAGAGGTAAAGGACTCTAAAATCTTACTTTACGTCTTAAGTGACATTTACAGGAGTAACACTTGGAAACGATCGTCGTGGTTCAACAACTGTAGTCAACGATAAATTTTTAAAAATTACATATATTTGGTTTAAACGATTTACAACGATGGATGAACAACGATATGAAAAAAAAATATTAATTTGTCATATTTAAATTATTACCTGACACCACATAGTAAATCATTATACAGGCATATAATAATATCGAACATCATAGTATTAAAAAGTACAAAATTGAAAAGGTACCAAACTATCAATTTGATTTCTCAAAAAACATTCTACCCATGAAAATTTTACAAGGAGCTCACAGACTAATTAGGGAATATTTGTGGATATTTTAGAGACCATTTCATAAATACATCAATAATTAATAAAAATGAAATTACATATTAATTAAAGATATAAATTAATTAGACTGCAAAAAAAAATCATTAATAAGCAAAGATGATGGTCATATCACAGGTTCAGTCTCAGGTTAGGCAAAAAAATATATTCAAACAAGATTTTACACTATGTAAGACATTGTACTTTTTTGGTGTAAGACAAGAAACATGGACGATGAATGAGTCCACTCTGATAACCAACATCTAGCGAGGGTATAACTCAGTAATTGAAGCTTCATTTTCTGATTCTTGAGCTGACTTAAGTATGGGTTCACTTGATCCTGTTTCCCTTGAATTATACTCCCATGACTGCATCTCTGGAAGGCTTCTAGTTCTACTGTTCATATAAAAAGCTGGTTCTGCAGGAATCGGCAGACTGAGAGAATAGCTGTTAAGCATCAGTATAATGTTAGCCATGGTTGGTCTGTCAACTAAATTTTCTTGAACACAGAGTAAACCAATATGGATGCATCTCAGAATTTCATTCCGTGAATTGCTGTTCAGTGATGGATCTACAATATTTATAGCTTTCCCCTCCTTCCAGTTTCTCCAAGCCTGCAAAATTTGTCATCAGATCATGGATTACTTTTACATTAATGTTTTGGAGCATGTAATCTTCTAATCCATAATTTTAAGTGGCGATGAAGAATTAACGGTGACAAAATGAAGACTTACGAAGCTTAGTAGATCCTCCATATTCTCCCCATGATTAATTCCACTGTTTTTCTGGCCGCTTAGAATCTCAAGAATGAGTACACCAAAACTGAAGACGTCTGATTTCACTGAAAACTGTCCATGCATTGCATACTCCGGTGCCATATATCCACTACATACCAATATGGACAGGATTATTATTTTCGTTCTGTTTCAGTTTCTAATGCTTTAAATCTGAATTGCTGTTAAACAATTTTTACCCTATCACATTAATGTGAAACTGATTGATTCTAACAACTACCTGAGATTCAGACTCTTTGAACAGTTACTAATTCATGATTTGGTGAAAATTAATGATAAAAGTTCTCTTCAATGATTGATTGAAATTAAATTCTCGACCATCAACAAGCTATAACATATTCTAATACTTACTAGGTTCCAACAATTCTACTTGTATTTGCTTGGGTTTGATCGATTAAAACCAGTCTGGCCATGCCAAAATCTGCTATCTTAGGATTCATCTCTTCGTCTAGGAGGATGTTGCTAGCTTTGAGATCTCGATGGATAATTCGTAGCTGAGAATCTTCGTGAAGGTAGAGAAGACCTCGAGCAATACCTCTAATGATTTTGTAGCGCTTTTCCCAATCCAGTTGCGCTTTCATGGCTGGATCTGCATAGATAGCCACCAACGGTTTTAACTTTATGAATAATTAGGTTTGTATTGAGCATGAAGCGAAATATAGAACAACAGTCATAAGAGGTACCGAATATGAAATAATCAAGGCTTTTGTTGGGAACAAATTCATAGACAAGTAGTCTTTCTCTTCCTTCCAAGCAGAAACCAAGAAGCCTAACTAAATTTCGGTGCTGAAGCTTGACCACTAAAAGCACTTCATTCTTAAATTCCGTATCTCCTTGCCCAGAATCTCTTGACAACCTTTTGACTGCAATTATCTGTCCATTGGAGAGCCTACCCTGAAAATATATCTCTGTCAGTAATGATAAATAATTTGGAAACTGCTGTTAGAGCATGTTTTGATGATGTGTGTCTGAATTCAACAGCGTTACTTACCCAGTAAACAGCTCCAAATCCACCTTGTCCAAGTTTATTAGAATCAGAGAAGTCCTCGGTAGCAACTCGTATTGTGTCAAAGTTGAATTGCAATGACTCAACAATTTTAATTTCATCTACATCTTCTTCTACTTCTTCTGCTTCTTTAACTTCACATGGGAAACAGATTTAAACTATAGTCAGTTTTTCGAATACCTTAGATGAACATTACCGCTGTTTGGGCATTCATGGGGCCTTAATTATAAATTTTTAAACCAAAATAAAAAAGGTATACAACTCCCTGTTTCTATTCAACGTAGTGCTGACTTGCTCATACTTTGAACTATTGAAATTTTCTCACATTCTGTCAGTTCGATAGATCGTATGCAGTTCAATTATTACTGTAGGGAAACAATTACTCTAAATTATAATTTTTGAAACCAGAACATAAAAGGTTTACAACTCTCTCTTTCTATTCCAAATATCTGTGACTTATGCTTATTGAAGATTTTCATATTCAATCTGTTTGATATTGCATGTATTATAGTAAAGAATTACTCTATATTATGACAGATCCTATAGTCCACTGCAAATTTTTTTGTCCGTTTATAATTTGTTTCAACAATATATAGGAGTAAATTGAAAGTAAAAAATGTGACAGTAAATTGATAACTGGACTCGCCTGCAAGATTTTTCCTTGCCTTCCTCCTCCTTAAACACAGGAAGAGACACATGACCAAAAAAACAACAGCAGCAGGCACAACTACGGCAATGACAATTGTCGTTGTGTTGCTACTTTCTGCAAAAACAAGAATCCTCTGCCGGGTTAGACACTTGAAGGATTAAGGACACTAAAACACTACAGAGAGGAAAATGATAAAAGTGGATCATGAACTCAAGTATAATTATTAGGCTATTGGCAATTAAATATAGTGATAAGTACCTTCGGAGGAAGTGTTTGTTGTGGATGGTGGCGTCTCTGGGTCTATTATGGTGGTGTGTTCGTAGAAGCGGTAGTCTTCATATCTAAGATTACAACTGGGTCCAAGAACTCTACCACCTCTCTTATCCTGGCAGCAAGTTGGGATTTGTTCGATAGCCGTATCCAAGCAATCATTGCAGTCGTTCTGAGTTAAATCAGGGGTGCACTGCACAAGACCATATATGGCTTGAAAATTGGTAGTTGTGTCATTATCCGTAGCATACTTACGGCGAGAGTCACCGGATGCTGCTTTGTTTTTGAGTTCCCTCAATAAGGTATGGAGCACTTGATTGAACTCAACCGCTTCTGTTGCATTGTTTAAGTTCCACATATAGAGATCAGAAGAAGCGTCCAAGACCCCAAATATTGAGCGGTTTGAGTAACGCAACATGCAGTGGTCATAATATATAATAGCCTCTTTCTGGTTTGGACAATGCTCTGTGATATTGCCCCCGGCATCTTTGAGGCAACTGCGGCACTCATTTGGCTCCACATCTCCCCTGCACAACCCAATGGCGTTGACTTTGTCTGCGTTTTGACCATGAGAGAAGTTGTAGAATCCATAGTTGATTTCAGTGTTGGATGTGAGAGTGGATAAAAGGGTGTTGAGATTGGTGTTATAGGTGCTATTGGCTGTGTAGTTCCCGTTGCTATTATCACAGGATTGGAAGAGAGGATCAGCGCTAGCTTGAGATATTAGACAACAGAGAAAGAAAAGAAGCATGCAAGAAACGGCACCCATCGCATAATCAGAATAACGAACAACGTTAACTGAAGCTCCGCGTATGATCATGAATGATGCTGTCACTTTATAACCACAATTTCCTTCAGTAAGTTTCATACTTTTCGTTTGTAGTTTTTCATTGAATATATTACATCTTTTGATTCCGTGTTTCGTAGTTTTTCATTTCAAATGGTTACCAATTAAAATAGACCTTTGATTAGTTTTTGTTCTTATAAACTCCGGTTGCTTACGCTGAAAAGTACACGTAGTCTAGAAAAATTATATATTTTAGCGTTAAAGTTAAGATAAGTAATGTAAAACTTGCATTTTCTGTAGTCAAAATTAAAAAGTTTGAAAGCGTAGGCTCGTCCGGCTGATAGGGACAGAAGTGGGTAAAAGACAGGAGTGGCAAGACAAACACAGAATACTGTCAAAAAATGAGAAGACAAGTAGTTTTCAATCAGCTCATCCGAAGTGATTTTCTCCACAAATTATAAATATACAATACAAAATTTAACATTTAAAAGAACAAACATTAGTTAAAGGCGTTGAATTATTTGAATTTTCACCTTTTTCAACAGAGTTTTTTTTTATTCATCTCTCATCTGCTGGAACTGTTCAGCTACTAGACGTCATCCATTTTTCTTTTGTATATGAAAGAAGAGAAGATTCCAAGGAGTAGCGCAGGAAGGAAAACTAATCAATCAATTTCGAGCCTATTTTACATTTTATTGATTTTGTATTCGTACGTCTAAATTATGTTTCCAATTGATATGATATTAAAAAAAAAACATTTAGTTCTTGCTAGCTTTTTAAATAATACGAATTTTCTTTGGTTAAAAGGTAAAAATGTTTCATGAAAAAAAAAAATCATTTTGAACAAGTTCCTTTGTTATTATAATTTTTCCAGACACTATAAATATATATATACATGTGTGTGTGCATAGATAGATAAACTATAATTTTTCATATTTTAGATACATTGAAGCATTAGAGATAAATTTTTTAAGTTTAAAAAAGATGATTGTAGTTGAAAATGAAGGCTATAAAATCTATGTAAAGAATAAAACATGGAAACATTCATAACATAAAAAAAAAGTTATTTATTGAAGGTTTGACAAAATTGTTTATAATGTTGATGTAACATTGAAAGTGTGTCAAGAAAAGTAAGCTTCTAAAATGGAGTCACAAGTATTAAAGAGAAAGTTATTTATTCATTATTAATTTATGAAGACATTAAATAAGAACGTGGAGTAACTAAAAGAACATATTGAATGTATATTTTCAAAAAGGTTGAAAGAAGCCTAATACAATTCTTGTGCAAATACTTATAAAATTACTTCACAATATATTAATTAATTAAAAATTACATTTTAAAAGGATAAAAAGTAACATAGTAAAGATATAAAGTATTAATTGTATTTACTAGTTTATCTATCATTACTTTAAATAACTCCACTAAATATAGTGAAAAATAATGTTTCATAGGCAAATCTAAATTCAATTTTAGTAAAAGGTATATATTAATCGATATCTCAAAAACACAAATAAAAAAAAAACTAAAATACAATATTTTTTAATTTAGAATATTATTTGCGTAGTTTTTAATAGGTGCCATTTTTGAAACATTCCGAAGGAAACGTGGAAAGCTGAAATAGATTTAAAGATGCTATCTAAAAGTCACACATCGATATAAGTAATTTATTTGGGTTTGACATCACTGGGCACGGTAGCTATAGGACCATTGACTGATTCAAGAAGAGAAGTTAGTGATACAAAAAATGGTTGTGTGAAAGAGACGGAGCTGGCGCGTTCAAGTTTACAAATCCAAAAACAGATTCGTTTACAATTCATTTCGCATTTTTAAGATAAATAATTAAATAAACATGTTTCTTTTTGGATAAATAATTTATTTTTTACCTCAAATTTGAATTTTTTATGATAAAATGTACTATTCGAATAATGAATTAAATTTTAAAAAATTTATGATAATAAATCACTTAAAATAAAATAACTTCAATTCTAAACTTAAAATAATATTTTTTTATATTTTCTCTCTCTCAAATTTACATTTTTTTTATTATATCTCTAGTTTAAATTTATTTGAGATATTCTTGAGTCAACTTCTTCTAAAATATTAACTTAATTAAATATAAATATTGTTTTCGATCTATTTTTCTATTAATGTTGATGAGTTTTCTTTCAATTTAAAGTATATTCTTGTTTTTTTAATTATGATAATTAAAATTACCAATATATTTATCAATGGATGTCACTTATAATTTTTGTTATATCAATTTATTTTTAATTACTATTACAAATAATTTTTTAATCAGTTAATAATAAAATAAACTAATTAAATAATATGAATTTGAAACTTCAAAATATGGAATGGATACACATACACCTTAATAAACAATCACAAATAGCAAAATGACGACAACGAGAATCTCAAAAGCCACACCAACAAAAGTCAATGGATGTCCTAAAGAGAAATGATAAAAATAGAGAGAACCTCTCTCTCTCTCTCTCTACATATATATATACTTTTTTATGCACACGTATTTTCTTATGTAGTAATAACATTTTTTTCTAATAATATATACTATTGTAAATTTTGATTTTTAATATATATACAAAAAGAATTTGGTGTCCCCTAAAAATTTGGAGTCCTGGACGATTGCCCACCTAAATTATGTTTAGGGTCACACCAACAAAGGTTGATTATATCTGTTTTATATTACTTGGAGAGTAAAAAATAAAATAAAGCTTTCCATGATGCAAAAAGACATTTTCCTTTCTCAAAACACAAGTACTAAATTTTAATATATAATGTATAAATTTTTTTTTTTTAAAGTAATTGATATTGAATCATTGAAACTGGTTCGAATTAAAAAAAATAAACTTGAAATAATATTAATTTAATCAATTAATTTGATTTGAATTTAAAGTTAGAAAACCAATTAACCGAACTTATATAAACTTGATTTATTTTAATTATGAAGATCATCAGTGACGTCCTGTATTCTTTCTACTCATTAACTTCAAAGATCGAAAGAAAATGGTTAGTTTTTTTTACAATTCATATACTAGAGGTGTAGATAAGGTATATTAATTACATTGGATTTGACGAAACCAATCACCTAATCCAATAAAAAATTTGGTTTAAATTGAATTGTATTATATCCAATCCAACTCAAATTATTCTTAATTTTATTTAATCGACTTGAATCAATTAAGTTACAAGTTTTAATTAGTTCTCTAAAATTTATATTTTTTTAAACATTTTTTTGTTAGATTTTTTAAAAATAGATTATACGATTTAATGTTTGAAAACTTTGAAAATTAAAGATTTTAAAAATATTTAGTTTGACCCCATCACATAGAAAAACCAATCCCGATATTATCATATACGAACAAACAAGGCTAAGTTCTGGTATACGAAAGCTTGATAGAAACAACACATGCAATTGATTATTTATTAAACAGAAGCCCGTAGGAAAGAAACACAATAGGTAACTAATAACTGTAAGAACAAAACATAAAAATTTTATTCCGAGCGCGGTCGCATATATAATATGTAGCTAATAATAGCCACCTTTATTCAGTATATGACAATCATTATCTACGAATAAATCTGTATCAGCATTATATAGATGGATATAGTGGAAGTTTAACGCATCACATGAAAGGGGCTGGTGCTGGTGCATATGCAGTAGGTGCGTCATAGAAGCTGTAATTTTCATATCTGATATTGCAACTGGGTCTGCCAACCCTACCACCGATCCTGCCGCTGCAACATGTTGGGATTTCTGCGATGGCCCCGACCAAGCAGCGGTAGCATTCTTGTTGAGACAAGTCAGGAGTGCACTGAACAACACCATATATGGTCTGAGAATTCGAAGCAGCTGCATTTGCCGCTGCATACTTAAGACGAGAGTCACCTGATGCAGCCATGCCTGTTAGAATCCTCATCAAGTTCATCAGAACTTGATTGAACTGGTACACTTCAGTTGCATTGTTCATGTTATACATATAGTAGGAAGGCTCAGTTTCCATTAAGGCAAATATTGAGCGGTTTGAGTAGCGCAGCATGCACTTGTCATGGTACAAAATAGCCTCTTTCTGGTTTGGACAAAGCTGTGTGAGATTGTCTCTGGCATCGTTGAGGCAACTGCGGCACTCGTCTGGCTTAACGTCTCCTCTGCACAGCCCAATGGCGTTTACTGTGTCACTGTTTTGGCCGTAAGAGAAATTGTAGAAGCCATAGTTGATTTGTGTGTCGGAAGTGAGATTGGATAAGAGGGTGTTGAGGTTGGTTTGATAAGTGCTATCGGCTGTGTAGTTTCCTTTGTTGTTATCGCAGGATACAAAGTTATACTGGGCGCTGGCTTGAGATATGACAATGAAAAGGAGACAGCAAACAAAGGACCAAGAGGGAATAACAGAAGCCATTATGGTTGGTGTCTTTCTTGGAATAACAAGTAACAAATTCAGGCTTCTGAGATGAATGAATGTGGAGAGACTGAAGTGATTTGCTGAGCAAGGTTTGTGTTGTTGCTGCTTTTATAAGGAAAATTTCTTTGCTTTGCCTTGGAACCGTGTTTGAAACGAAAGTTAATTTCACTGTTCAATTGGCGGAAACTGAAAGGAAACTGTAAAATAGAGACTGGTAGTGCCTTCTGTGTCACAAATCGATGGTTTGAAATTTTCTTTTTACGAAGGGAGAAAATGCTTTGAATTTTGGACGATAACACGTAGTCATTTGTACTTTGTTGGAATTAAAAAAAAAATGTTGTACTTGGTTTGTTAAATGTTTTTCAATTTAGAAACTTCTCTAGATTCGTCGCCGCATGTGTTTGTACGAAGTTATGAAATTTATAACTAAATAATCAATCCCTTAGAATCATTGGTTAAAGGAGTGGTTAGAATGTTCAAATAAGAGTTATATCAGTATAGCCTCTAGAAGGAAAAACTATTAGGTTAACCACGGCGATTCCTACGTACTATAAGTCAAGTAAAGGGATTGGCCAAGATTATGGATGTGATAATCTTGGATCTTCCAATAACACATTCTATTGTTAGTTTTCTTTTTTAAATTGAACTCAGAAGGTAGACTTATTAAATAAATAAAATACTAAGTTTGTATTTTTTTTTAGATATTTTAATAAAGTGAAAAGTATATTATTAACATTCTTTATATTTTAAATAAGCTAGACATCTAGATATACGGGTTATTTTTACCATATATCTGACTTCTCTTTTGTCTCTCATTCACTCCGTTTTTCTTCAAATACATTTCTTTTCATTTTTAATCATATACTTCAATCACGATTGCAACAACAAAGGATAAACTATTTGAATGTTTGGGTTGGCATGAAAACCTACTTATGTACAACTTGGTTACATTGAAGGTTCTAATGGTGACACTACGAATTTTTTCCTCTGCATAGAGGTCATCTTAAAACCACCAATCGAAAAAAAAAAAAAAAGAAATAGCAATATAAAAAATATATTGTCCTTTATTGACTTATACTTAAATAAATTTCTAAACAAATTTATATAAGATATTAATACACCATATTTAACTCAAAATTTTAAAACAAATATTTAGTTAGATTCTAGAATTCACCTCATGACCTTAATTGATTAGACTATAAAGGTCAAACTTTCCAATAGGACTAACTGCATAACAAGATTCTTATATTAGCTATATATTTACACGCGTTAGACCAAACTTTTAATCAAGAAATTGCCTATAACGAATGAATTTCAACTCAAGCTTTTTCTTTTGAATATTTGTTTTATATTAAAATAATACTTAATGGAAGACATAAATACTTTTTTCTTTCCTACAATCATCTCACTTTTTTATATAATAAATTATATATATTTTTTGTTTTATTCCTTCTTTTTCATTTTTATTCTATATAGATTATGTTACTTTTGTTTTTAATTTTCTTATGACGTGATTTTTTATAATATGACACGTATAACGTGACACTAGCCTTCCACTCTTCCAACACCAAAAAAGACTTCCTACTTCTTCTTTGATTAAAGATAAATAATTCTCTTTTAGTTATAAAATAGATCCCAAAAATTTACGCTGCCGGTACCCTTATTCCAAAATGTATTTTTAATATTCCTGTTTATATATGAGAATGCCTGTTCCAAAATACAAATTAAAAGTACTGTCAGAATTGGTTTTCTGAATATATCTAAAATGTTTTTGAATAATTGTTTTGGACCATAAAAATATATGCACTCAATTCTGGACTTATACTTTTGGAATATAAAAAATACATTCATTCAATTTTAAAATAATGATTTCAAAATATAAAAATATAGTTTCAAAATGATAATTCCGAAATAGTGTGTATTCAATTTGAGAATAGTTATTCCAATATATAACCGAATTCGAGAAACCAGATTTTAAATATCAACAGCAGGGATTAAAGTAGGGTCGTAATATACTACAGTTCAGGACCAAGAGAAGGTGTGGCCCAATTAAACAAGACATTGCACAAACAAATTACACGTGTTCCAAGACAACGTTATTTTGTATCTTGGTTTAAGACTTGAAGCATAATGACTATCACTATCATTATGTTATCACCATGACCAAAATCGGCAAATTTTCCAAACTGGTAGAATCTTTTTATTTCTCAAACTGGTAGAATTTTTTTATGAAATTCTTGAAATGGTGTACTTTTTTATTTATTTCCAGATATAGGTAAATCGTGCATAAAAGACATCATATCATTGTAAAGAAATAGTGACCTTATTCCACGATTTAATATAAAATTGAATGAAATTGTAAAAAGAGGACACAATCTTAATTTACTAGATGAAACTGTGTATCTAATATTTCAATTAACGAGTTAATTAATATAGTGAGAATACTGTACGATTTTAATAGGGTTAATATTCTCCACCTATTCCTCTTCTGTTTTATTTGACAGGTGTGATCTATTGCTAATATGTAACTAAAATAAATACAACAAATTTAATTTAATTTGAATAGAAGAGTGGTTACTGTGAAGAAAAGTTACATGAATTTAGTTATTAATATATGAAATAGACTTAGTTAGTAATAAATATAATTTAAAAACTAACAATAAATTTCTATAAAAAATTATATAATATTTTCAAAATTTTTATTCTAAATTTATTGCTAAATCTTAATTTTATTTTAAATTATTTTTATATTAGTAACTAAATTCAAATATCAAACTTAAACTTAATTTTGCTAAATATATTTTATTACTAAATATTAATTTAATATAATTTTTCTTTTCAAAATCAAACTTACTGTTATTTTAGTTCAATATATAAATCTCATACTAATATCATTTTTTATTTTAATTTAAAAAATAATCCCCTCAACCATTTTATTGTTTAATTTCAAATTAACTTCACATTTGTTTCAATTTAATTTCAATTATTTTTATCAATAATTAAAACCACTTTTGTAACTGTGCATTTATTTTAGTTGTACATTAGCAATACATCACACCTGCCAAATAAAACAGAAGAGGAATAGGTGGAGAATATTAACCCTATTAAAATCATACAATATTCTCACTATATTAATTAACTTATTAATTGAAATATTAGATGCACAATTTCATCTAGTAAATTAAGATCTTGTCCTCTTTTCACGATTTCATTTAATCTTATATTAAATCGTGGAATAGAGCCACGATTTCCTTACAATGATATCGTGTTTCCTATGCACGATTTACCCATATCCCGAAATAACTAAAAAAATGCACCATTTCAGGAATTAAAAAAAAAAAATTACATCAATTTGGAAAATTTGCCACCAAAATCCAACTGAAAGTAGAAGGTATAATTCAGCAATTAAAACCTTTCATTTCTGTATTAACAATAAAAAATAAATAAATATAAAATATAAAAAATATTGCAATCCTTTACACAAAATTACATGATATATATATATATATATATATATATATATATATATATATATATATATATATATATATATATATATATATTCGAATAGAAACATCTCACAACTGATTATTGGGATGCACAGATGGTCGGAAGCAACTCTAGTAGTTGAAATAGGAAGGCAACCTCAAGTTACTATCATAACATTTGCGAACCCACATAAAGAGAGGGTATGGAATCTGGTTGATGAATGGTAGAAGTCTTTACTACCAACTATGGTCTTTTTTTTTTAACAGTGAAAAATAAATTATTAAAAATATTTTAGAGGTGTTTCAACTCTGTTACAAAAAAATAAGATTGTTTTATAAAAATTTATATTTAAAAGTATCAACAATTTTGAACATAATCTCTTAAAAAGAAAAATTAAAACCATCTAAGTACAAAGACGATTTAAACACAGAACACACACTTAGGATTCCTGATCAGTATTGAAATTACACAATAAAATATAAGTAAAATATAACACTATACATGTGTAAACAAGATCGACCCTAGAGACCTGATTCCCCTGTTTTTATTGTTGTTTAGACTCGTTGTACACCTTCATCCAAGTATTGTTGCTTCCTCTATTGCTTTAGATAGGACTACCTGCAAGTTTAACCACACATGTACCAATACCCAATCCTTCGACTCCCTCCAAACAATTACCTCCAAAATACCAACTACGATTATCTATTGACCAATTTTTAAAATTTTCATAGCTTATAACTAAATATGAAATAAAATATAGTTTGAAAAGGTACATGATTAGCACTTATGTGGAGTATATAGAACCATAGGAATAAGCATTGTTTAGGAAAGGAAAAAAAGATGTGAAAAAGATTTGGTGTCGTGCTTTAACTTGAAGCATGATTATGGATGAAATATAAAATACTAAGAGTAGTGTTCTCATATGCTAAATGGTATCCAATACTATACCTCAAACAACTATAATATGAAAGGAAGAAATGTGTTTTGAATAGTTCATTATTGTATTATTGTACTAATATTCATGTCTGATGCTCACAGAGAAAATTGTCTCCTTGTTAGACTTTGTTAGCCTATAGGCTTCCTGTGGTATAAAGGTTTTCAGCAAATGATAATAATACATTATCAGTTAATTGTTGGTCTTAGAATAAAATGTTTATGAAGATAGGAAGGACACAAATTAGAAGGGAACTTATAATATCTGTGTAGCTTGGAAGGGTTCACGATGATACTGATGCAATAAACTTTTTGATTTTAAAAATTTTATATATCAACACTTAAATATTTTTTTTCCTTTAAAAATTAGTCAGTTTCGATTTTGGTCGACATAATTTTTTTTCTTTTCTTTTCATTCTATAAAATTTGGAATAATTGTTTTTAATACTTATAGGTGTGATTTTTTATTGTAGTTTCTAAAAAATAATTTCTTATGATTTTCATCCTTACGAAAATTTCAAATCACTAAATAAAAAGAAAAAAAAAGAAGAAGAAACGAAGAATATTTTTTTTGTAAGTACTAAAATTATATTAGTCTAAGCATAAATTAATTTAGTATAGTTAAACAATTAAAACATGAAAGTAAACTTACTTTTCTCTCTAAAAAATTCAGAAGACTCATGTTCTTCTCGATTCTCTTTTTTTCTTTTAAAAATTAAACCATTCAACACAAGTTTATATAAAAAGTTTCTTCCCATTCTCCGTCTATCATGTGAGTGATCAATTTAGAAACTGTGAAATTTTTGTTTTTTTTAGAGTCGGATACTTTTGCTTCATTTTAGTAATTAATTTAGATTTGAATCATAACGAGTATTCATTTTTTTAAGAGGAATTGTAGTGAGTTTCAATACTCCAAATACAAAGACAATGATTTTCAAGCTCGAAACATAAAAGACTAAATAATCACAAACAAATTTCAATTTCAGATATTTATTTGACTATTTATTTCAATTTCAAATAATAATACTATGCCCTACAGCTCCATCGACATTCATTCAGTTCACAGTAATTTCAGCACGAATTTCCATTAGCATTAAAGGTTGATGATGTGCGAGGGCATCACAGTGACGGTGCAGGTGCTGGTGCATCTCCCGTGGTAGAAGGTTCATCAAAGAAGCGATAGTTTTCATATCTAATATTACAACTGGGTGTTGCAACTCTACCACTTATCTTGCCGCTGCTTGCGATTCTCGAGAAAGCTTCAACCAAGCACTGGTTGCAGTTTTGTTGGGACAAGTCAGGAGTGCACTGCACAGCACCATATACGGTTTCTACATTTGCTGCACTTGCATTTCCCGCAGCATACTTACGACGAGAGTCACCTGATGCAGCTATGCCTGTCAGATTCCTCACCAAGTTCTCCAACACTTGATTGAACTGATCCACGTTGGTTGCATTGACCAATTCCAACGTATAAAACAAAGGTGAAGTTTCCATGAGGCCAAATATTGAGCGGTTTGAGTAACGCAACATGCACTTGTCATACCACCCAATTGCCTCTTTCTGGTTTGTGCAAAGCTGTGTGAGAAGGACGGTTGAATTGTTTATGCAGCTGCGGCATTCGTCTGGTTTAACATCTCCTCTGCACACCCCAATGGCGTATACTTTGTCACTGTTTTCGCCGTAGGAGAGGTTGTAGAAACCATAGTCGATTTGTGTGTTGGAAGTGAGATTGGACAAAAGGGTGTTGAGGTTGGTCTGGTAAGTGCTGTTGGCTGTGAAGCTGCCTTCATCACTGAGACAGAAGTGATTTACGAAACTTGGCTGCGCGCTGGCTTGAGATATGATTATGAGAAGGAGGCAACAAATATAGGAATTCAACCTTGAGGAAACAACGACGGCCATTTGTGTTTGCGTTCTTTCAGTGATTAGTTTGTGAGTAAAATTTGTGTTGTGGGTGCTTCTATATATGAGCAAAATTTGTTTAGCACCTTGTATGAAACGAAACTTCATTATTGAATTCGAGGGACGGAAGAAACTGTAAAACTGAGACTGGGCCTGCGTGAATGCTTTGAATTTTTCTTTTTAAGACGAGGGAAATGCTTTAAATTTTGAATAACTTGTTGTGATTGTAATTTGTATCCTTTTTTAAATTTATAAACTTGTCTGAATTTGTTTCTGCTTGTGTTAGAAGACCATGTCAACTACGTATCACTCTTGGAAGAAAAAGTTAGTTTCTGGCTCTGTAAAACAATAGCAAGTCCTTATTTTGACTCGTTACCATCCAGCAATAAATACTATAAATTATGTTGAAGAAACCTTTTTTTTTACAAGCATAGAACACTAAAAACCTTTTAGTATGTTCCTTAAAGGGTCCCCAGATGCACATGAGTCTGAAATTTTTATCAAGAGAATTTTGATACAAGAATTATGATGTATTTATTTGAACTAATCATCAAGTTAAATTATCAGTTTGTCTGAATTAGTCACCAAGATAAATCTTTAAGCTTTGAAATTACTTGTCGACTCTTTTGAAGAATTTGGAAAATTTTCAAATAATAAAACATGAGCTAAATTCACGTAACCAAAATTTTAAGAGAATGATTATTATCATGTTCATTTTCGCTATGATTATTAGTGGTAGGAAAAAAGTCTTAATAATAATAAAGACAAAATTATTGCAATAACTCCTCGAAACATGTGTTTGAATGGATTTAAAGAGTACCAGTAGATCTTTTTTAACAGAAGAGGTGTTGAACAAATTTTTCTACCTTCTTAGCAATAGAAAGCACGAAGTATCTGTTCATCTTGTTACATGCAATTGCAGCAAAGATCATTACATTTGACTATAATCATGTGATTCATATTTAACGAGGATATAGACTACTAATTGAAGCCTCATTAGCTGATGCATCAGCACAGGAACTTCTCTGTTCATTTGACCCTGTTTCCACAGAACTAGACCTCGAAAACTGGATGACTGATAAACAACTATTTTTCATAAAGTAAGCAGGTTGCAAAGGAACTGGTAGAGCAAAAGAGTTGCTATCAAGCATAAGCACCACTGATGCCATTGTTGGTCTATCATCAGCCTTTTCTTGAACACAAAGTAGTCCAATGTGAATGCATCTCACTATTTCATCTCTCAAAGCATTATTTAAGGTGGGATCTATAATATTAGCCGTTCTCCCTTTCCTCCAGTTTTTCCAAGCCTGCAAGAAGTTCATATGAAAAAACATTTTTCACTTCTACCATTTTAAGTGGATAGTTAATGCCTAGTTCTCCATTATAAACCTTATAAAGTCAGAGAAGACAGAAAAGGTGAACATACAAAGCTTAATAGATGCTCCAGATTCTCTCCATTACGAAATCCACCATTCTTTTGACCGCTTACAATTTCCAGCATTATTACACCAAAACTGAAGACATCTAACTTCAACGAGAGTTTTCCATGTCTTGCATACTCAGGTGGCATGTATCCACTGCATGTCAATAAAAACAGGCTCAATTACGTACAAACATTACCTGTTATTTGGACAACAGTCCATGCTCCTCGTCTGAATTAGTTAAGGACACATATCAGAAACTGAACAGCTTGTAATATTTTGATACTTACAAGGTTCCTGCAATTTTACTTGCATTAAACTGAGTTTGATCCACATTAAAAAGCCTTGCAAAACCAAAATCTGAAATCTTAGGGTTCATGTCATCATCTAAAAGAATATTGCTCAATTTGAGATCTCGGTGAATTATCCTCTGCTGAGAATCCTCATGAATATAAAGAAGGCCACATGCAATGCCTTTAATTATACTGTAGCGTTTTTTCCAATCCAAATGTGCTCGACCGATGTGATCTATTTGCCAATGAGTCAAAATCTTTCTTCATTTATTGATGCAAAAGAAATGATGTGATTGATTTGCAGTATAAAGTTAAACAAACATACCAAATATGAAGTTGTCAAGACTTTTGTTGGGAAGAAACTCGTAGACAAGGAGTCGTTCTTCTCTTTCAAAACAGAAACCAAGGAGCCTAACTAAATTTCGGTGCTGAAGCCTTGACATTAATAGCACTTCATTCTTGAATTCAATATCTCCTTGGCCAGACTTGCTACATAACCTTTTGACTGCAACTACTTGTCCATTGAAGAACGTGCCCTGAAGATGTCATGGTAACAGTGTTTCACACAGGTAAAATTGGCCAACAATCACGTTTTGACATTAAGATAAATTAAACCGTAAGGGTGAAATGTTTACTTTGTAAACAGTTCCAAATCCTCCTTGACCAAGCTTGTTTGCGTCAGAGAAGTTGTTTGTAGCGACTCTGATGGTGTCAAGGTCAAATTGTGATGACTCTAATTGTCTAATTTCATCATCAACCTTAGCTTCACCTAGAGGGGGGAGATAGTTTTAAGCTATGGCAGTTGAGTTTGTCAAATGCAAATCAAAGGTGCAGCATGCAAAAGGAAAATTTTCCAAGACAATCATTCAATAGATCAAGCACTACATGTAAGCAATTCATTTCTTGAAAATAGTTATATTCCCCTTTTTGGTTTTTGTTCTAACTCCTGATTAGTAAAGTTATTTTAGAAAAAATCTCTCTTGTATGTCATATCCCTTGTCAATGCCAAGAAAAAAAGAAAAAGAACATTGATTCATCTTGCAGCATGTGTCACACGACCTAAGAAAGAAATCACTGGAAAAAATATTGACTCTTATATAACAGATTAAGTAAACATCTGAACTTACCCTCAAAATATTTTCTTGGCTTCCTAACTCTTAAGTAGATGCAAATAAAAATCAGCATCCCCACAAAGACAAGAATTGGCACAACGTACTTGGCGTTGACAGGTTGTGATCTGTTGCTTTTTCCTGCATAAACAGAACATCTCTTCTGGGTAAAAAGATTCTCGTCAGGGAGATATCTCAATTTAGTGAGGAAAAAGAAATACAAGGAATTGAAGATGCCACTGAGGTGCTGGAATTTTTAAGTCCAAAATACCTTTAAGTACTTGGTTGAAATATTCTCCTTACATTGGAATAATATTATATGATAACAAAATCTCCCTCAACATATATATGTCTGAGAAAGGTTTAACTTGACTTATGATGTACTAAGTTGGGGATCAGTATTGTAATTCAAAGCATGTTGTAAATTGTAACCATTAATACCATGATAAGTACTCTCTGAGGAATTTGAAGTGGTGGATGGTGTAGGTGATGATGCAGGAGGAGAGGCAGATCCTTGTGGTGGCAATTGTAGTGTTAGGGTATCCGCCGTAGGCTCGTAGAAGCTGTCGTTCATATATCTAAAATTACAGCTTAATTTAATAACTATGCATCCTGATCTGTTATTACAATATTTGGAGATTTCTGAAAAGGCACCACCTAAGCAGTCGCTGCACTCTGCCACTGTCAATTCAGGTGAGCACTGAACAACCGCATATATAGTTTCAGAACTCGGTGAAGTTGCATTTCCTGCAGCAAATTTATTTCTGAGATAGGAGTCAGTTGTTGCAGCTTTCCCTCTTAGTTTTGCCAGCAACTTGTTCACCACATAACTGTACTGATTCCAATCTGTTACGTTAGTTTCCCACCAAAAATAGACGCCGAAACTAGAGTCTTGGTAACCAAGTATTGAGTGATCTGCATAGTGTAACATGCATAAATCATATCCTCCCACAGCTTCCTTCTGATGTGGACAGGACTTTAGGAGAAGGGAAGTAGAGTTTTTGAGGCAAGTAAGGCAAGTATGTGGGCTAACATCTCCTCTACAAAGGCCAGTTGCGTAGACTCTATCAGTGTCTTCGCCATAGGAGGAGTTGGAGAAGCCATAGTCAATTTGGGTTTTAGAAGTGAGCCTTGAAAGAACAGTATTGAGGTTAGTGTGGTAGGTGGTATTAGGGGCATAGTCTCCACTTGAGTAGCAGACTGTGTAATTGTATAGGTACTCTGGCTCGGCAATAGCTTGAGATATAAGAATACCAAGAAGGGACAGGAAAAAGGGCGCTATTTCAGAGACCATGCTATACAATGTTGTGCTATTCGTTTTCAGGCATCAAAACTACATATGATTTAGACCAAGTGTGGGTGGAATTTAAGGCAGATAAGGAGTGAAGAGCTAGGAATTTCAACCAAAGTCACTGACACTCTGTAATGCAAGGAGACAAAAATAAATTAATTTATTGTCTTTTTGCCTACAATTTTCGATTAATAATAGTCATTTGTAAAAAGATAGTTTGCATACTCATCCCCTGGTCTTTCTGCCCAGTCCTCACGTCTTAGAAGATGTCAGAGTTTCATCCTTCACGCGTTTTGGTCACGGACAGTAAGGTTGGACCACATATTCAAACAGACAATACTGGTCCTATTTTCGTCATAAAAAAAAATTAATTATGAACAATTCTTCATTCTTCTTACAGCAAGCTCCAAAAACTGTTTTTCCTGGTACATTTAATAGTAGTTACCTTTTACTATAAGCATATAATTTACATCTAACGAGGATATAAACTACTAATTGAAGCCTCATTTGCTGATGCATCCGCAGAGTCACTCTTCTGTTCATTTGATCTTCCTTCCACAGAACCGAACTCCGAAAACTGGGTGACTGATGAACATGTATTGATCATAAAATAGGCAGGTTGCAATGGAACTGGTAGAGCGAAAGAGTGGCTATCAAGCATAAGCACCACTGAAGCCATTGTTGGTCTATCAGCAACCTTTTCTTGAACACAAAGTAGTCCAATGTGAATGCATCTCACCATTTCATCTCTTAAAGCATTATTTAAGGTGGGATCTATAATATTAGCTACTCTCCCGTTCCTCCAGTTTGTCCAAGCCTGCAAGTGGTTCATTTTAGAGAACATTAGTTCCAATTTTCTACCTCTACCATTTCAAGTGGATTATTTAATGCCTAATGTTCTATTATAAACCTTAAAAAGACAAAGAGGATTAAGAAGGTAGACATACAAAGCTTAGTAGATGCTCCACATTCTCCCCATTTCGGAATCCACCATTCTTTTGGCCACTCACAATCTCTAGCAGTATTACACCAAAACTAAATACATCTAACTTCATTGAGAGTTTTCCATGCCTTGCATACTCGGGTGGCATGTATCCGCTGCATCTCAATAAGGAGCGACTCAATTAGATACAAATTACAAACATTACCTGTTATCTTGATGATAATCCAGTATCCTCATCTAAAATGCTCTATATATCTTGATACTTACTAGGTTCCAGCAATTTTACTTGCTTTAACCTGAGTTTGATCCGCATTAAAAAGTCTTGCAAAGCCGAAATCTGAAATTTTTGGATTCAAATCGGCATCTAAAAGAATATTACTCAATTTGAGATCACGGTGAATAATCCTCTGCTGAGAATCCTCATGAAGATATAGAAGGCCACGTGCAATGCCCTCGATTATTTTGTAGCGTGTTTTCCAATCCAAATGTGCGCGCTTGATTGGATCTACATGCCAACACGAGTACAATCATTGGAAGTTTTTTTTAAACTAGAGTCAAAACCTTTCTTCATTTAGTCATGAAAAATATATAATAGTGTAATAGACTTCCAGTTTGAGAAGTCAACTTACCAAATAAGAAGTTGTCAAGGCTTTTATTGGGAAGAAACTCATAGACAAGGAGTCGTTCTTCTCTTTCAAAACAGAAACCAAGGAGCCTAACTAAATTTCTGTGTTGAAGCCTTGACATTAAAAGCACTTCATTCTTGAATTCAGTTTCTCCTTGGCCAGAGATGCTACATAACCTTTTGATTGCTACTTCTTGTTCATTGAAGAGCTTCCCCTGATTAGTAACAGACTAACAGTGTTTTATGCATGTAAAATTGGCCAACAAACTGATCCTACAACGTTTCGTTATACAGATAAACTTATTGTAATAATGCAATGTTTACCTTGTAAACACATCCAAATCCACCTTGTCCAATCTTGTTTGCGTCGGAGAAGTTGTTTGTACCGACTCTAATGGTGTCAAAGTCCATTAGTGACGACTCCACTTGTCCAACTTCACCATCAACCTTAGCTTCACCTAGATGGAGAGGGTTTTAAAGTAGAACATGTAAGCAACTGATTCTTGAAAATTATTATATATTCTTGTTTTGGTTCTGTTCTTTAACTTATGAGTACATATTTTAACAAAAAATCCCCATTCTTTGGCATATCGTATGTCAATTTGGAGAAAAATAACAGAACTCTTGTTTCTTCATATTTTGATTAGGTCTCAAACGACCAAAGAAGAAAATACAAGAGAAAATATTAATTGACTACATCAAACGTTAAATAAATATCTGAACTTACTCTGAAAATGTTTTGTTGACTTCCTCACTCCTAAATAGATGAAAATGAAGATCAGCAACCCAAAAAAAACAAGAATAGGCACAGCGTATTTCGCGATGACAGCTTGTGATTTGTTGCTTTTTCTTGCATAAACCCAAGAACTCTTCTGGTTAATATAATCTATATCTGGAAGACAACTCAATTTAGTCATTAAACTGAGTCGAGAGATAAACAATTCAAATACCACAAAGCTTCTGGATTTTCTAACTCTAAAACACCTTTATTACTTAGTTAAAATCTTTTTCTTTTTCTACATTGGAATAACAATAAAAAAAATAAAAAATCATCTCCAACATATGTAGGTATGTGTGAGGTTTTACTTGTGCCAAGCTTGAGGATCAATATATTCACTTCTAACCATGTAATAATCAGTACCATGATGCGTACTCTCTGGGGAATTTGTAGTAGTGGATGGTGAAGGTGAAGGAGGAGGAGATGGAGATCCAGGTGGTGACAGCTGTAGCGTTTGTGTATCAGCCGTAGGCTCATAAAAACTGAAGTTCTCGTATCTGAAATTACATCTGAATTTAATAACCACTCCACCTGATCTGCTATTACAACATTTTGGTAATTCTGAAATGGCGCCACCTAAGCAGTCACTACATTCTGCCACTGTCAAGTCTGGTGCACACTGAACAGCGGCATATACAGTTTGAGAATCCGGACCTGTTGCATTTCCAGAAGCATATTTACGATTCAAATAGGAATCAGTTGTTGCAGCTTTCACTTTCAGTATTGGCAGCAACTTCTTCAGCACATAACTGTACCGATCCCAGTCCGTTACATTGGTTTCACTCCGCAAGTAGACCCGGAAATCAGAATCATAGTAACCCAACACCGAGCGATATGAATAGTGCAACATGCATTCACCGTATCCTCCCACAGCACGTTTTTGATGTGGACACTGTTTTAGGAGAAGTAAACGAGAATTGTTGAGGCAAGTGAGGCAAGTATGTGGGGTCACATCTCCTCTGCAAAGGCCAGTTGCGTAGACTCTATCAGAGTCTTGGCCATAGGAGGAGTTGTAGAAGCCATAGTCTATCTGGGTGTCGGAAATGATCCTTGAAAGAGCAGTGTGGAGGTTGGTCTGGTAGGGGCTATCAGGGGCATAATCTCCACCTTCTGCGATGCAAACAGCGTACGGATATTCTGGCTTGGCCTTAGCTTGAGATGTGAGGGTAAAAAGTAGAAAAAGGAAAGAAAGAACTCTCGGAGAGACCATGGTGTAGTAAGATTTTGTGATGTTGTAATGTTGCAGGTGTTTTCAACAAAGTGTGAATGATGTTCCCACTGTCACTGTTAAACATGTGCAGTGATGTGGCATTAGTGATTCGTTTTCAACGTGTGATGAGGAAAAGTCTGCTTAATTGCGACCTGACAATTAGTTTGTGTTTGACCCGAAATTTTAGAATTAGTGGTCTCTGTTTCTTAATTATTGTGTAATAACCCATTAACGGTTAGGATTTGACTTAATTTAGGTAAAAACAAAGCTGTTTGGAGAGGATTTATTTGGTTTAGCACAGTGGAGACCAAACTTTAGACATCTGGAAGGTTTGACTACGAAAGTCAGACATTATTGTACCTACCCTCTAAAAGTGTGTTTATCTTTTAAGTGGTATTTGTGACTAAGTATAAAATATAGGAATTCAATTGAGATGGGATGCTCAAATCCATATATGATAATAGAGTACGTACACAAGTAAGGTTGGTCAAAATAATACAGCGAGAGAAGGGAATGGCAAGGAATTTTCCTGAAAAGAAAGACAAGGAATTGGATCCTATAAAAGTTCAACTCAAGCTTTTATTTATAAAACACGGTAAACTTAAGATCACTTAAACAAAATTAAATCGATTGCAATATTTGTAAGCGATAAAGCCTAAAATCAATTAAAATAATGGTTAAATTATGTTGTAGTATAAACTCTAGCGTGCAGATGGCTCAGTAATGGAAGCCTGATTTACTGATTGAATATTTGGTTCATCTGATTTTCTTGGCAGTGGATCGTACTCTTCTGATTGATTGACTGATAAACTAGTCTTATCAATGGAGAAAGCAGGTTTTGAGGGCAATGGAAGCGTAACGGAGTGGCTGTTAAGCATGAGTACAACAGAAGCCATGGTTGGCCTATCATCCCCTTTTTCCTGAACACAAAGCAATGCAATGTGTATACATCTTATCATTTAATTGCTCGGACCACTGATTGTGGGATCAAGGATGTTTGATGTTGTCCTTTTCCTCCAGTTTTGCCAAGTCTGCAAGTAGTTGATCAATATTAGAAAAATATTGATTTAGATTCAATCTTAAAGTTTACAGTTCCATGAGTAACCTGTTGAACCTAAGTATAAGTACAAGGAAAACAAGTCAAGAACAATGATTACTTACATAGGTTAGAAGATCTCCTTCATTCTCTCCTCTTTGTACCCAACTGTTTTGATAGAATAGAATATTAAGAATATAATATTTTGTCATTATTGCTTATAATTAATCCCTTGTAATTAGGCTTGTAATTAGGCTGTATGATAATTAGATAGTTGATTGACCGTTACACAATAGTTGTATATATGATATGCACATGAATGAGAAGAGACACAGGATTCCATTCTCTTACATGGTATCAGCCTTAAAACTGATCCCTCTCTAAACACCGCAACCCGCGCAGCAAACGAGCCAACGCCGTCCCTGCACATCCGCGTCGTTCCGATCGTCCCTCCTCCTACGATCGTCTGAACCCGTTTCCGGTGACCTCACCGCGCTGCGATCATTCCGCGCCGCCACACCTCTCTTCCTCGTCTCGTTCTTTTCCGCATTCATGTCTGACTCTGATTCTTCTCCTTCAAACGAAACTTCCCCACCCAAGATGAAGAAATCTGATTTTCATCCCGCTCTTGCTGTCTCCAATATTAGGAACAACATTCCTATTATTCTTGAGATGGAAAAAGATCAATACGGAACCTGGGCCGAGCTTTTCCGCATCCATGCTCGCTCCCATCGCGTCTTGCATCACATCGTTCCATTCACAACAACACCACTGCCGGCTCCTACTAGCGCTGACTATGAAAATGGATCACTCTTGATGCCACCGTCCTTCAGTGGATCTATTCCACCATCTCTACTGATCTGCTGACGACCATTCTGGAACCTGATTCCACTGCAGCAGCAGCTTGGAACCGTTTGGCAGACATTTTCCGGGACAATCAGAACGCTCGTGCTGTCACTCTTGAACAAGAATTCTCTAACACTCGTATGGAGGATTTCGCCAATGTATCTGCCTACTGTCAGCGCCTCAAGATGCTCTCAGACCAGTTGAGGAATGTCGGCTCTCCTGTAAACAACCACCGTCTGGTCCTTCAACTAATATCTGGTCTTTCAGAAGCTTACCGCAGCGTTGCAACCTTGATTCGACATAGTAATCCTCTACCAGCCTTTTATCAGGCTCGCTCTATGCTTACTTTGGAAGAAGCAGGTATGACTAAAATGACAAGCACGGGCTCTCATACTGTCTTGCACACCACTCAGCAACAACCCTCTCCCGACACCTCTCAGCAGAACACTCGTCGCTCTGGCAACCGCTCTCGCCCTCGTGGCAGCCAAGGCCGCAGAGTAGGCGTGGTAACCGCAGTGCATCTCGGTCTGGCGCTTCCAATACTCCTCCATCATGGTCCTCTCCTCCTTGGAAGCAACAACACTAGTATCCAGCCTGACAACAATGGGGTTCGTCTCCACCCCCATGGACCATGCCTCCGTGCCCGTATCCCACATCTCAGTGGACATGCCCTACCGGTCCTCTGAAGCAGCCAGGCATCCTAGGACAGCGTCCTCAGGCATATACTACTATTACATCTCAGACACCGACAGACATCGAGGCAGCTATGCACACCATGTCTCTCTAGACTCCTGACGATCCGTGGAACATGGATACTGGTGCATCAACTCACACATCAGCATCCCAAGGTAATCTCTCGTCTTATCTTCCTTTAAGTAATTCACATCAGAAAGTCATTGTTGGTAATGGCCATAGTATTCCAATTCACGGCACCGGACACACACAAATAGCCACCCCTTACAAACCTCTACACTTAAACAATGTCCTACATGCCCCGAATATTATTAAAAATTTAATTTCTGTTAGGCGACTCACCACTAACAACAATGTCTCTGTTTCATTTGACCCTTTTGGTTTTACTGTCTCTGATTTTCAGACAGGGATGCCTTTCATGAGATGTGACATCCAGTCACCACCTCCCCAAGTTTTGTTGGTCTTACGTCTAGTCTCTGGCACGGTCGCCTTGGTCATCCTGACGCCCACGCTTTAAATTCCCTTCGCAATAGTAAGTTCATATGTTGTGAACCTCTTAATTCTTCTGTTATTTGTGACTCTTGTGTTTTAGGCAAGCAGGTTAAATTGCCATTTCTTAAATCTCAAACAATAACTTTGATGCCCTTTGATATTTTACATAGTGATTTGTGGACTTCTCCAATTTTAAGTTCTGCTGGTCATAAATATTATGTCCTCTTCTTAGATGATTTTACAAATTTCTTGTGGACATTCCCTATTAGCAGAAAATCTCAAGTTTTTGAAATGTTCCAGTCACTTACTAATCTTATTCAAACACAATTTTCGCTACGTGTAAAATCTTTTCAGTGTGACAATGGCGGTAAATATAATAATGAGCTATTCCAACAATATTGCGCCAACCATGGTCTTGTTTTTCGCTTCTCTTGTCCTCACACATCCTCACAAAATGGGAAAGTTGAACGAAAAATAAGAACCATTAATAATACGATGCGCACCATGCTAGCTCATTCTTCTGTTCCCCAATCATTTTGGCATCATGCCCTTCACATGGCAACTTACCTGTGAAATATTCTTCCCTGCAAAACACTTCAAAAATAAGTCACCTACACAACTCCTATACCATCGTGATCCCACCTACACACACTTACGAGTCTTTGGTTGCCTATGTTATCCGTTACTCCCGTCATCTACCATTCACAAGCTCCAACCTCGCTCTACCCCGTGTGTCTTTTTGGGTTATCCTTCCAATCATAGAGGTTACAAATGCTTTGATTTGTCAAACAGAAAATTAATAATTTCGAGGCATGTCATCTTTGATGAAACTCAATTTCCCTTCACCAAGATACACTCACCCTCACCCCACTCTTATCACTTTCTAAACGATGACCCACACCCCTACCTCATCCATCAGTGGCAAAATCAAATACCACCACCAGCCACACATAACCAATCACCAACCATCACTGACCAGCCACCCCCATCAACTAACCTCCAATCATCGTCCCTTACCCCTCCAATCAACCCACCCACTACAATCTCCCCTCGCTCACCCCCACCAATTCAACCACCACCTACACGTACTATCACCACCCGTAATATGAAAGGCATTACCAAACCCCGTAAACTATTTAACTTATCAATTTCTCACTCAAACCACCCTATCTCTCCATTACCCAAAAATCACAAAATAACCCTATCAGACCCCAACTGGAACTCTGCAATGAAATCTGAATTTGATGCTCTTATTAGAAATAAGACGTGGGATTTAGTTCCTCGTCCTTGTGATGCCAACCTCATTCGATGCATGTGGATTTTCAAACATAAGAAAAATTCTGATGGCTCCTTTGAGCGCTATAAGGCTCGCCTTGTTTGTGATGGCAGGTCATAGGTTGCAGGTGTGGACTGTGATGAGACTTTCAGCCCGGTGGTCAAACCGGCTACTATTAGAACAGTACTCACCATTGCTCTCTCTAAATCCTGGCCCATTCATCAACTGGATGTCCAGAACGCTTTTCTACATGGTGATCTTCATGAGACTGTTTATATGCATCAACCATTAGGTTT